>Ga0209605_1000092_pt1 | contig 124746 bp, 116 predicted proteins | sample AD_UKC035_MetaG_FD_184408 | JGI IMG/M metagenome (GOLD analysis project Ga0209605, IMG submission 184408) | Active sludge microbial communities of municipal wastewater-treating anaerobic digesters from USA - AD_UKC035_MetaG (SPAdes) (version 2) | ecosystem: Engineered > Bioreactor > Anaerobic...
CGAGAGGGGGAAATGCTGTGAGTGATCTGGAAAAGCTGTTAATAAAGAAGAGCCAGTCCGGAGATGTTGAATCCTTTGAACTCCTGATAAGCTCCTATGATAAAAGGGCATACAATATTGCTTACCGTATTATGGGAAACGAAGAAGATGCGAAGGACATGGCACAGGAGGCACTGCTCAGGGTATTCAAATCTTTGAAGGATTTTAAGGGACAAGCGGCCTTTTCTACATGGCTGTATAGAATTGTGACCAATGTTTGCCTGGATGAATTAAGGCGCAGGAAGAATGAAAAGTATGTATCCATGGACAGCACAATACATACGGAAGACGGTGAGCTGCACATGGAGCTGTGTTCTGACAAGGAAACCCCTGAAAGTGTTTATGAAAGGATTGAACAGCGGGAACTTATCAGGAATGCAATACGGGAAATGAATGAGGATTATAGAACTGTAATAGTATTAAGGGACATACAGGGCTTCAGCTATGATGAAATATCCGGCATGCTTGACTGCTCCCTTGGTACTGTAAAGTCAAGAATTAACAGAGCGAGAACCATGCTCAGGGATAAGCTGAAAGAAAGCATGGAACTTTCCCGGGAAAATATAGTCTAATTTGGTGAAGGGGGGTAGAAGGGCTATGAAGTGCGAAACAATAAAGAATATGATGTCTTCATATATAGATAAGGATTTGAATAATATAGAAAAGGCCGAATTCGAAAAGCACCTTGCGGAATGCGAAGAATGCAGGGCGGAATATGAGAGCCTGACTGACATAATTGCTGCATGCGGCAATCTCGAAGAAATTGAACTGCCTCAGAACTTCAGAACGGAACTTCACCAAAGGTTGAATGAGGAGAAAAGTAAAAGGAATTTCTTCAGCGGCATAATGGGAAGCAAACGCATGAAGATGGCAGCGGGACTTGTTGCCGCAGCACTGGTAATTGCGATAGGAATAGGAGGTTCATCCTTACTTTTTGATAATAGCATGAAAATGGCACAGAGCGCTGATTCTGCACCGGGTTATGGCATAGCTCCCGCACCTGCTGCAATGCCTGAAGCACCTGCGGCACCGCCGGTTTATTATGACTCAGACCTTGCCGAGAACAAAGCCAAGTCGAGAGAACTCGAAACGGCTGCGGCAGAGGAGCGGGGTATGGGAGAGGATTCTGTCGGCATGCAATTCAATGAAAGCCTTATGGCAAAGGAAATGGCGCCCAGTCAGGGCCTGGAGGGCCAGGCTGCTGAGAGCGCAAGATCAGGCAGAATGGTAATAAGATCGGGCAACATATCAGTGAATGTGGAAAATGTAGATAAGGCAGCCGCTGACATTAGGCAGATGACTGAAAGCAGCGGAGGCTATGTGGAGAATTCCCAGATTGATAATGTCACAGTGCCGCAGTTTCCTGTCTATGATGCAGGTTCTGAGGCCAGGGAGACGACACAGAAGTATGCAAATATGACTGTAAGGGTTCCGGAAAATAGATTTGAGGATATTTTCAACAATATTAAAGGCATGGGCAAACTGGTCAGCGAAAATATAAGCGGCAGCGATATAACAGCGGAATACAGGGATACGACAGCAAGGGTGGATAATCTGAAGATTCAGGAACAGAGCCTGCAGCAGCTTATGGCAAAGGCTAAGACTGTGGATGAGATACTGAAAATTGAATCGGAACTGAACAGGGTAAGGACTGACATCGATATTAACTCAGGAAACCTTAAACGCTGGGATAACCTGGTTCAGCTGTCCACTATCTATGTATACATGAGAGAGCTTAAGCCGGAAGAGCTTAAAAGTGTGGATGTCCCCGGAACGTGGGAAAAAGCATATCAGGGGTTCATAAAAGCGGTCAACAACGTGGTGGAGGGGTTTCAGAAGACACTGATAGTGCTGGTTGCCGCAATACCTTATCTGTTTGTTGCCGGAGTGATTGCCGCCATAGGGTTTTTAGCAGCAAGGAAGATTAAATTAAAGAAGAAGCAATAAAATAAAAGTAAAAGAAAAAGTGCATCGGGAGATGCATTTTTTTTGATACGAAATATTAATATAGAGGTTTTTTGGTTCTTATGTGGAAATAATATGTATTGTATGTGTATATGCAAATAACTCACGGAGGATTTAAGGAATGGAAAAAGGCAAATTCATTATCATTGACGGCAACAGCCTGATGCACAGAGCTTTTTATGCACTGCCCAACCTCACTAATTCCAAGGGCTTTCATACAAGTGTAATATATGGTTTTGTAAATATGATAAACAAGATAAAAGAAGAATACAAGCCTCAATATATAGGCATTGCTTTTGACACCAAGGCACCAACTTTCAGGCATCAGGAGTATGCCGAGTATAAAGCAGGGAGGCTTAAGATGGCTGAGGAAATGGCGGAACAGATTCCTGTGCTGAAAGAGGTTCTGGCCGCTATGAATATCAGACAGGTGGAAATAGACGGTTTTGAAGCGGATGATATAATCGGAACGGTTGCAGCCAGATGTGATGGAGAAGGCATACCCACCTTTATAGTAACCGGAGACAAGGATGCATTCCAGCTTATAAGCGATAATGTGCATACACTGATGACCAAAAAAGGAATAAGCGAAATAGAAGAATATGACACAGCAAAGCTGCATGAGAAATATGGAATTGCTCCGGCTCAGATAACTGATCTTAAAGGGCTTATGGGAGATGCTTCGGATAATATCCCCGGAGTGCCCGGGGTAGGGGAAAAAACAGCTCTTGAGCTTATACACCAGTTCGGAACGGTAGAGAATACCCTTGAGAATGCATCGGAGATCAAGAAGAACAAGGTAAGGGAAAATGTGTCGTCTAATATGGATCAGGCAATCCTTTCCAAGAGACTGGCTACCATAGTAAAAGATGTTCCCATTGATTTTGAGCTTGGGGACTTTGCTTTGAAGGAAGCGGATAAGGAGAAGCTGTACAGCCTTTTTGCGGAACTGGAGTTCAAGGGGTTGATTGAAAAGATGTGCGGCAGCAATTCCTGCACTGAAGCAGCAGGGACTGTTGAAATTGCTGTAAAGGAAATAGACGGTATTGATGAGCTGAAGAAGGTATTTGAAGAAGTATCCAAGTGCGGAAAATTTGCATTCAAGATAGATGATGAACTGGGAGAAATGCTCAGAACCATATATATTAATGCAGATGGGAAACAGTACCGTTTTAACATTAATGACAGTAACATGCCCCTTGTTAAGGAGATAATGGAAGATTCCGGGGTATTAAAGACGGGCCACGATATAAAACAGGATATATTGCTGCTTAGAAGGTATGGAATAGATGTCGGCCCTATTGGCTTTGATACCATGATAGCCGCATACCTGCTTAATCCCTCAAAGGGCTCCTATAGGATAAAAGACCTGAGCCAGGAGTATCTGGGCTATGGTGTGGACGGGTATGATGCTAAGGGAGCGGAGCAGGTTCAAAAGTACGCAGCTACTGTAAAAGCGGCGGCGGAGCTGCAGCCGGTACTTACAGGAAGACTTGAAGAATATGGAATGATAGAATTGTATAACAGCGTCGAACTGCCCCTGGTAAAGGTACTTGCGGATATGGAGCATGAAGGCTTCAGTGTGGATAAAGCCATGCTGGAGGTGCTGTCCGGTGATTTTGCGAAGCAGATAGATGCTCTTACATCAGAGGTATACAGACTGTCCGGAGAAGAGTTCAATATTAATTCCACCAGGCAGCTTGGAACAGTATTGTTTGATAAACTGGGGCTGCCTGCGATGAAGAAGACCAAGACCGGCTATTCTACAGATGTAGAGGTATTGGAGCAGCTTTATGACAAGCATCCGATAATTCAGAAGCTACTTGAGTACAGGCAGCTTGTAAAGCTTAAATCCACTTATGTAGACGGCCTCATTGGCATAATAAATCCCGAAACAGGCAGGATACATACCAAGCTGAACCAAACGGTTACAGTTACGGGAAGGCTCAGCAGCACAGAGCCCAATTTGCAGAACATACCCATAAGAACCGAAAATGGAAGACAGATAAGAAAGGTTTTTGTACCGAGGAGCCAGGATTATATTCTGGTAGATGCCGACTATTCACAGATTGAGCTGAGGGTATTGGCGCACATATCCGGAGATAAGGGCCTTATTGACACCTTTAAACGAAATGAAGATATACATACAAGGACTGCTTCCGAGGTATTCGGAATTGAGATTAAGGATGTGACACCCCTTATGAGGGGAAGGGCAAAGGCGGTGAATTTCGGTATTGTATACGGAATGAGTGATTATGGCCTGTCACAGGATCTTAAGATATCAAGAAAAGAAGCAAAAAAATATATAGATAATTACTTTGCCAGATATCCCGGAGTAAAGCAATATATGACTGATATTGTTGAAGCTGCAAGGACAGACGGATATGTAAAGACCATAATGAACAGAAGGAGATATATTCCGGAAATAACCTCCAGGAATGCGGTGAACAGGAACTTTGGAGAAAGAATAGCCTTGAATACTCCTATTCAGGGCAGCGCGGCTGATCTGATAAAAATGGCCATGGTTAAGGTGTATGACGAATTAAAAAAGAGAAACCTAAAGTCAAGGCTGATACTGCAGGTACATGACGAGCTTATTTTAGAAACTCACAAAGATGAACTTTCGGAAGTGAAGAATCTGGTGAAGGAATGCATGGAGAACGCTATCAAATTAAGTGTGCCTGTAATTGCTGATATCAGCAGCGGAGATAGTTGGTACAATGCTAAATAGGAATGGGTGGGATGTGCTGTGGTTATTGGTTTGACGGGAGGAATAGCAAGCGGCAAGAGTACTGTTTCAGCCAAGCTTAAAGAATTGGGAGCGGCTGTTATTGATGCGGATTTGCTTGCGAGGGATGTTGTAAGAAAAGGGGAAATAGCATATAATAAAATAGTTCAGTGCTTTGGAGCGGATATATTGCTGCCCGGCGGGGATATCGACAGGAAGAAGCTGGGGGATATTGTTTTTTCGGATAAAGAAAAACTGGAACTGCTGAATAGCATAACCCATCCTGAGATAATAAACAGAATGAAGGAAAGAATCCAAGAGCTTAAGGCGGAAGGAGCCAAGGTAATAGTAGTGGATGCTGCCATACTGATTGAGATGGGATTGCACAAATATGTGGACAGTGTCTGGGTTTTGTCGGTAGACAGGGAAACCCAGCTGAAAAGGCTTGCAGAACGGGATAAATATGATTACAGAGAAGCAGAAAACAGGATAAACTCACAATTTACCGACGAAGTAAGAAAAAAATATGCGGATGTGGTAATTGACAACAGCAAACCCATTGAGGAAGTCGAAAAAAGGCTGGAAGAATTATGGAATAATATTGCTGGGGGAGAATAGTATTTGGCTAAAGTCAGGAAATTAAAGCGTATCAGGCTATTAGTGGCAGTATTGCTCATATATGCTGCAGTACTTAACATACCGAATTTACTAAAGCTTTTATATCCAATAGAGCATAAAGAGATAATAATAAAATACGGACAAATGCACAATGTAGATCCTTTGCTGCTTGCCGCACTGATAAAGACAGAAAGCAACTTTGAACCCCGGGCAGAATCGAGAAAAGGGGCAAAGGGGCTTATGCAGATTACACCTTCGACAGGAGAGTGGATAGCAAAAACCATAGGTGTAAATGATTTTAACGAGGATATGCTTTTTGACCCTGAGACCAATATTATGCTTGGCAGCTGGTATATTGAGCATCTTACAAATTACTACAATGGCATCTTCGAATTGGTTTTTGCCGCTTATAACGGGGGACGCGGAAATGTGGACAAGTGGCTGAAAGACAAGAATTTGAGCAGCGACGGCATTACACTGGATACCATTCCGTTTTCCGAGACAAAAAATTATCTTGAAAAACTAAGAAAGAATTATAATATTTATAAGATTATTTATTAACGGGATGCTGCCGATCCGCAACATAAACGGTTTGATAAAGGATGGAGAACAAGTAATGAAGGATAAAAGGTTTTTATTGATTTTTATATTGCTAATGCTGCTTTCATTGGTGTCCTGCGAAGAATCAGTTGTGCCGAAGGAAACGGAAATTGCCGTAGAAAATGAGGAACCTGTGGAAGGCGGAACAATAAATATAAGCTCGGTGGAACCGGGGTCATTGAATCCGCTGCTCAACAAAAGCAAGTCCTATAATGAGATATCGAAGTTGATTTTTCAAAGCCTGGTTGAATATGATGCAAATTTGAAAATTATTCCTGTTCTTGCACAGAGCTGGGATTTTATGGATGGCTCCAACAAGTTCGTGATAAAGCTGAAAGAAAATGTGTTTTGGAGCGACGGAGAAAGCTTCACTGCGGATGATGTAAAATTTTCTTTGGATACGATTAAAGCATCTGAAGATTCTATATATAAGGGCAATTTGGAGCATATTTATTCTTATAAAGTAAAAGATGCCTCAACAATAGAAATAACCTTCGACCAGCCCTTTGTAACTGCGATTGATATGCTGAGTTTTCCGATAATACCCCGGCATATTTATAAAAGCAATCCGAATGCTGTTCCGATAGGGACGGGTATGTTCAAGGTTTCGGAGTACAACAGGCTCAAATCCATGGAACTGGTATACAATGACAAGTGGAATGGCGAAGAAAAGCCATATATAGAGAAAATCAGAATAACTTTCATAAATGATGTTGATGCGTTTTCCATAGCTTTTCAGTCTAAGGAACTGGACCTGTTGAACACAACCTCCTATGATTGGGAAAAGTACAGCGAAATGAAAGATATCAATGCCTATAAATATACAACCATGTATTATGATTTTATCGGACTGAATTACAATAATCCAATATTTCAGGATAAAGCAGTAAGAAAGGCAATGATTCAAGGTATTAACAGAAAGTCAATTGTTGATAAATATTTGCTTGGGAATGCAGCAGTTACAGACGTGCCGATTAATCCAACTTCCTGGTTGAAGGATGCAGATGCCGAAAAATACGGATACAGCAGATCTGAAGCTCAAAATCTTTTAATGGCTGCAGGCTTTGCAGATTTAAATAATGACGGCATATTGGAGAGAAAAGTTGCAGAAGCAGTACAGCAGTTGAGCTTCACGCTTTTGACCAATGACGAGAATGAATTCAGGAGAAAAGCCGCTGAGGAAATAAAGAAAAACCTGGAGGACATCGGATTTCGTGTCGAAATAAAATTTGCCGGATTTGACGATGTAAAAGCCGCCATAGAAACCGGTGAATTTGATGCAGTACACACAGGCTACAACCTGTCAAATACGCAGGACTTATCCTTTGCATTCCACAGCACACAAATAGACAGCGGAAAAAATTTCATGGCCTATTCAAACCCCGAAATTGATGCGCTTCTCCTGCAAGCATATACTGCAATGGATGACAACAGGCGGAAGGAAATATACAAGAACCTGCAGAAAAGCTTCAGGGAAGAGGTTCCGTGCATAAGCCTTTTTTTCAGGGAAGCCGCTTTGGTTGTGCGGGACAAAATACAGGGAGAAATAAAACCTGACACGGTGAATCCATATAGAAGCATACATAAATGGTTCGTGCCGGAAAGTAAGAGGTAGAAAGAACCATTACAATCCTATTGACACATAAGCCATTAGGTTATATAATAATCTATGTGACACGCGGTCGTGGCGGAACTGGCAGACGCGCACGTTTGAGGGGCGTGTGGGTGACCGTATGGGTTCAAGTCCCATCGACCGCACCATAATGAATATTGACTTTAAGGCTATGAGCTTTGAAGTTTTTTATTTTTTGCACTTTAAACAGACAAGCCTATCACCACTATAATATGCAGATTTCTTGGCAATTCATATCTGATTTCATATTTTTATGCAAACCTTTTAATATCACAGGGTACTTTAATATTCCTGAAAACTAAAGTCAAAACATCCCAGTTTTTGAGCATAGGGATGGTTTGGCTATTATTTTTCATCTTTTTCTCAGCCCGGAATTGGTCGGATCTGCAGATGATTAAACATACCTATTTATCGGTATTTGCTTTGTCCGCCTGGGTAGGCACAGCTATGATCAGGTCAGCCAAAAGGTACGGAAAGCTTGCTCTTTTTCTAGGTTTGTTAAATATAGCCTGGGTTGTCAATACGGTTATTTTTTCATATATTTTGGAGATACCCCAGATTGCCCCCTATATTGTTTCACAAATAATCTTACTTTTAAACGCAATAGGGCTTATTCAGTTTTTTTTAAAGGAGCAAAGAAATGAGATTGAGCGGCGATCAGATCAGATTGCATACCTTACATTCCATGACGAGTTAACCGGTTTGCATAATAGGGCTTATTTTGAAAAGAAAATACAAGAGCTGTCAAAGGACAATGACTGCCTGCCCGTCTCTTTGCTCATTGGAGATATGAACGGATTGAAATTCATTAATGATGTTTTTGGCCATCAGAAGGGAGACAAATGGCTTAAAAGGATAGCTGCCATTATTCAGCAATCCTGCCGTCAAAATGATATTATTGCTAGGTGGGGCGGCGATGAGTTTGCTGTTATTATGCCAAACACGGACAGAGAAAAGGCTCTCGATATCGCACATGAAATAAATGAGGCCTGTAAAAGAAATCAGGAGGAGGATTCTTTTTTCAGTATATCCCTGGGTGTGGCAACTAAAAATGACAGCGGGACAGATTTGTCAAAGGTCTTAACTGAGGCTGAAGAATTAATGTACCAAAACAAACTTATAGAAGGTAAGAAAACAAGGTTGGCTTTCGTTGAAGTATTAGGCAATCTGCTGCATAAAAAAGGCTATGAACCCAAAGAGCATATTGAAAGACTGGCAGCTTTGGCTAAAGAATTTGCGGCAGTTCTTAACCTTTCAAGGGAAAACCGTAAATACCTCGTGCAGACTGCAAATTTGCATGACATAGGCAAAATCGGCATACCTGAAGATATAGTTCTGAAAGAGTCCCGGCTTGATGAATCAGAATGGCCTATTATGAAAAAACATGTTGAAATCGGATACCGATTAGCCCAGATTTCCGGAGAATTTGCCCATTTAGCCGATGTAATTCTATATCACCATGAATGGTGGAACGGCCAGGGCTATCCTCATGGACTGAAAGGGGAAGATATTCCCCTTTTGTCGCGAATCATATCCATTCTGCATGCTTTTGATGTTATGACCCATCAGCAGCCTTACAAACCTGCCGGGACTATAGACGAAGCTCTGCATGAACTTTCCCTGAATGCCGGAACCCAGTTTGATCCCGCTTTAGTTCCTGTTTTTATTGATATGATATCTGATATAGCTTTGGATAAAGACTGCAACTGATTTATTCCTGAGGCTTGGAGATATTTCTTTTTTTACGCTGTTTCACACATTCGGTCAATAAAAACTCTATCTGCCCATTGATGGAGCGGAAGTCATCCTCGGCCCATTCCGCCAGTTCCTTCCAAAGAGATGATGATAATCTCAGGGGGATTTGCTTTTTTTCTTTTTCTTTGTTATCCATATCATCATCCCTCCATTCTATATATTAGCATAATGATATATTAGTATAATGATCCGCTGTTGACAATGGGTTGAGCATCTTTGTTACCGCAGAGGACGACCAGCAGATTGCTTACCATTGCTGCTTTGCGCTCTTCATCAAGCTGAACTATGTCATTTTCGCTCAGCTTCGCAAGAGCCATTTCTACCATTCCAACAGCTCCCTCAACAATCATCTGCCTTGCGTCAATGATTGCGGAAGCCTGCTGCCTTTGAAGCATTGCAGCGGCTATTTCCGGTGCATAAGCCAAATGTGTGATTCTTGCTTCTATAATTTCAAGGCCCGCGATTTCCACTTTTCTTTGAATTTCTTCCCTTATTTTATCCGCTATTTCCTGGCTGCTTCCTCGAAGAGATTTTTCATTATCTTCGCTTGAAGCATCATAGGGATACAATCTTACAATATTTCTAAGTGCCGAGTCACATTGTATGGAAAGATATTCAATGTAGTTATCCACATTGAAAACCGCCTTTGCGGTATTAACTACCTTCCATATGACAACAATTCCAATGATTATGGGATTTCCAAGCTGGTCATTGATTTTTTGCTTGTCGTTACTCAAGGTCATTGCTTTCAGGGAAATGATCTTTTTGTTTCTGAAAACGGCATCTGCTGCCTTACCCGCAGTTTTACCGGCAAGTGGTGAAATATCGGCGGATAAAACGGCTGTAGCAGCTGCATGGGTAGCATTGTTGGCAGCTGCTGCAAAAGGATTGACAAAGAAGAACCCGGCACCCTTGAGAGTACCGTAATATTTACCGAAAAGCGTCAGAACAAGAGCTTCATTAGGTTTAAGAATTTTTAAACCGATGAATAATAGGGGTCCAGCCACAAATGCATAAATAACACAGACTATTATTAGTATCACTCCTAAAATAATATTTTTCCCGCTATCGATCAGGTTTACGGCAAAAATAAACAAAGCAATAGAAGCAATATAAAGTATTATGTTTACAACAAGCATCAGCATGCCGTTAATGGTTTTAGGCAATACCTCCTGATAATGCAATTGGTTTTCAGCAACGTTTGATTTTTCGGACATTTTAATTAACCTCCTCATATAAATATGATATCAATATGATATCAAATTTATATTATACCAAGGTTACTAAAATGTCAAGCAATTTTTGCATCAAGATGCGCTAATTTTATTTGTTTTTCTCCGGTTCGTAGGCGTCTTCTTCATAATCAAATTCGGTTTTTTTCCCGGTTGCTTTATTTGTAAAGCCTCTGTACGGGTTATTGCTCTTGCTTCCATGCTTCAGGCGGTCATAATAATCCTCTTCGTAATCAAAATCTTTTTTTATCGGTTTCTTTCTCCTATCCCTCAAGATACTCATCTCCTTGCAATAAATATTATATCAAATATTGAAATTTAGTGATAAAATATTGGTATATGCTATGCTTAATATGCGGATAGCGTAAGACTGCCGGACTGTACGGTTTTATTAGGGGGTTAACATGAAAAGGGCAATTGGAATAATGATTATGGTTTTTATATTTGCAGCGGTACTGACACTTTACGGGCTTGCAGAAGAAGTCCCGTACAAGGGAGCCAGCCCCTGGGCTGTGCCGGAGCTTGATAAAGCAGCCGGATACGGGCTGATTACTGACAGGATCAAGGATAATATGAGTGTACCGATTACAAGGGAGGAATTTGCGGAAATTGCTGTAAGACTGTATGAAATAAATACCGGAAAGGCAGCAGAATATTCCGATACGGATGTTTTTTCCGATACTGACAATCCGGAGATATTAAAGGCATACAGCTTGAAGATCGTTAACGGCATAGATCTGCAAAGGAGGCTCTTTTTACCAAAGACGTTCATTAACCGTGAACAGGTTGCCGCAATGATGTTCAGGACAATACAGGCAGCTCCCCTGAATTTTGAATTCCCTGCAGGGAAGGGTGGGATATTTGTAGATGAAAATGAAGTATCCGATTGGGCTTTAGAATCTGTTAAATTCATGACTGAGAACGGTTTTTTGAGGGGCGCCGACGGAAGAATAAATCCCAAGGGTACCTGTACAAGGGAAATGGCTGTACTAATTGCAGCCAGGATATACGAAACATACTTGTCTGCCGCTGAAGCGCCTGCTGAAGAGCCTGCTGAAGAGCCTGCTGAAGAGCCTGCTGAAGATGAGGGTACGACAGGCAGCGAGCCCGGCACCGGATCCTATGACTGGGATCAGATAGTCATAAACGATACGGTAATATTCAGGGATAATTATTATATCAGGAACAAGGATGGGTTCTATTATATTTTTATAGGGGCCGAGAGGTTAAAATATGCCTTTAAGCTGCGCAATGCCGGAAGCTATACCTATCCTGAGGTTGAAGTTATCGGAGGCAGCATAACTGCCGAATGGAGCAGCGGAGAGAATGTCGTATTGAAGGCGGAAATGCGGGAAGGCAGCACTGAAGCCATAGTCGGCGGTAAAATAGTTGATATAGGTATGGCTCCATACATTATCGCCGGAAAGATGTATATTCCAATCAATCTCTTCATATCTGCCCTGGAGATGGATGTGGAAACCAGCAGCAATGATAATATACTGTTCATACAATACAAGGATGCCTTTCCTGCAGAAATACTTTCAGGTATCTGGTCAGATACAGGCATTGACCTGTTTGCAGCTGCAAAGGATTTAGAAAGCGGTTCAGGGAACCTTCCGTCTTATGCGACAGCTTACAGGTTCAACAGTGACGGTACCTATGAACTGATAAAGGTCAGTGCGGCAGGTATCAACGACACCATAATCAAACAGAGGGGCAAATATAAGGTTATGGGGAATACAATCATGTATTATGATATATTTGAGACGATTTATAAAGGGTCTCCCTTCAGCTTGAAATATAGGGACGAACCAGTGGATAGGCCCCATTATGAGTTTGTTTACAATTATGATTCTAAGGAGGAAATAATAGAAATAGGCGGATTCTGGCTTAACAGGGTTCAGCAATTTCCGAGGAAATAATGCGAGATTGAAGATGGGTCATTCTATTGTAATGCTGCCGGCATTGTGATAGAATCAGAATTAATTGAAAAGAGAAACAGTTCAGGTGCATAACTGCAGGCAATTTCTGCAGAAGCTTAAAGGGGAAATGGGTGAAAGTCCCATGCGGTCCCGCCACTGTGAAGGTGAGTATCCTAGACATGCCACTGGAGTTTCTCCGGGAAGGCCTGGGAATACGACGAACCTGAGCCAGGAGACCTGCCTGAATCTGAAGCTTGCCTACGAGAGATAGGGAGGTGCTTAATCGAAATTTTTGTTCCTTCTATATCAGTAGAAGGAACTTTTTACTTAACATGAATCATGGACTATATTTAATGGGAGGATTGTCATTTGAAAAAGATTATAATGCTGTTAATTGCATGTATAACAATACTGAGCCTTTTTGGCTGCGTTGATACTCAACAGAAAAAAGAGTTTGAGGATGCGGGGAAAATTGAAGTTACGGATATTAAAGGCAGGAGCATAGTGCTGGATAAGATTCCCCAGAGAATAGTCTCCCTGTCACCCTCCAGTACAGAAATACTTTTTGCTCTTGGGGCAGGGGACAGGGTTGTCGGGGTAACCAACTACTGTGACTATCCTGAGGAAGCCAGGAAAGCCGAAAAAATAGGGGATTATGATGAGCCGAATATGGAGCTTATCAGGAAGGTACAGCCTGATGTTGTGCTGGCTGGTCATGTAAAGGAGGAAGTTGCAGAGGCCCTTGAGAAGATGGGTATTCCTGTAATTATTACTGAAGCGGAAGACTTTGATACAATATATCACAGCATAAAGCTTGTAGGCCAGGTAACCGGAACTACTGTCCAGGCTGAAGCAATCGTAAACGGGATGAAGAGCAAAATAGAGGAAATAGAAGCAAAGTTTAAAGATAAGGAAAAACCCACGGTATTTTATTTGGTGTGGAAGGACCCTCTTTTTACAGCCGGCTCAGAAACCTTTATTAATGATGTTATAAAAGCTGCCGGAGGGATAAATGTTGCCGAAAAAGTTGAAGGCTGGGCAAATTACAGTGCGGAAGAGATGATAAAGGATAATCCGGATATGCTGATAGCTGCCCTCCACTCTACGGATGAAGGTATGACCAGGGAGGATCTGTCAGGGGACAGGTTATTCAGCCTTCTTGAATGTGTAAAGCAGGGGAAGGTATATATTATGCCTGATGATAACATAATATCCAGGCCGGGGCCAAGAATAGTACAGGCAATAGAAGATATGTCTAAGGTTTTGCATGGAGAATAGACAACAGGTTACGGGGTACGAGGTACGGGGTGCGGGGGTACGAGGTACGAGATGCGGGGCTGCGGGCTTTTTGGAGGTGAGTTTAACTGGATTATCAGATAAGTGTTGAAAAACTGAGCTTCAGCTATGATCTTAAAAAGGTTCTTAATCAGGTGGAAATGAATATCGGTAAAGGGAGTTTCTTTTGCATAGTGGGGCCTAACGGATCGGGCAAAAGTACCCTTCTCAGAGTCATTTCAGCCGCTTTAAAGCCTCAGGAGGGTGCTGTGTATCTTGACGGCAGAAGCATCAATGGTATTAAGCATCGTTCCATTGCCGGAATGCTTTCCTTTGTGCCTCAGAATACTTCTCTTGAATTTGATTTCAAGGTTTCTGACGTTGTGCTTATGGGCAGGTATCCGTATATTAACAAACTCAAGGGAGAGACCGGAAAAGATTTTGAGATTGCAGAAAAAGCTATGGAATATACAAATACAACACACCTGAAGGACAGGAGCTTTATGGAGCTTTCCGGGGGAGAGCGGCAAAGGGTGATTCTTGCACAAGCATTTGCGCAGGATACGGATATACTTATACTTGACGAACCGGTATCCCATCTGGATCTTCAGCACCAGGTGGAAATACTGAATCTTATAAAAAAGATGTGTGTTGACAGGAAGCTTACGGCAATTACCGTACTGCATGATCTTAATCTGGCTTCCGCATACGGAGACTATATTGTAATGATGAAGGCAGGTGCAATAATGAAGCAGGGGACCCCCTTCGAGACACTGACTGCTGACGGCATCAAAGAAATATTTGATACTGATGTATATGTATCGGTCAGCCCTGTAGGAAACAAGCCTTACATATATGCCCTGACCAAACCCAATATAGAGAAAAAGGGAATACGGGTTCATGTCATATGCGGAGGGGGCAGCGGCAGCGATATAATAAGCAGGCTGTGCTCCGAGGGTTTTGACCTCAGCAGCGGAGTGCTGGCTATCGGCGACCTTGACTGGAAGATTTCAAAGGAAAATGATATGCAGGTTGCTGAAGAGGTACCTTTTGTAGGAATATCCGGGGAAGCCTATGCCAAAAATAAGGAGCTTGCCATGGCTGCCGATGCCATAGTGCTGACCGGATTGTATCTGGGCAAATCAAACCTTAAGAATCTTGAACTCCTGCTTGAAAAGGACCTGGAAGGCAAACCTCTGTTTATACTGGAGGATGAGAGCTTTGCAGCCAGGGATTATACGGGGGGTGCCGCATGCAGGCTGTATGAAATGATAAAGTTCCGGAACAATTCAATACTTACGGACAGCAAATTATTGAAGGAAGAAATTATAAAGGCGGTAGAAACTCATGGGGAAAGTAAAGAATAGAAACTGGCAGGTGTTTGTATTTCTGATTGCCTCTCTTATATTAACGCTGATTTTTGCAACATCAACAGGAGCTGTAAAAATCAGTACAGCGGAAATAATTGAAATACTGGCAAAAAAGGATTCTGATATAGTCAACGCCTCTATTCTTATGGATATAAGGCTTCCGAGGGTACTGCTTGCAGTTGTCTTGGGAGCCGGGCTTGCCGCAGTGGGAGGAGTGATGCAGGCGATATTCAAGAACCCCCTGGTGGATTCTTATACTCTGGGGATGTCTTCGGGCGCCGCCCTGGGTGCGGTGATTTCAATTATCACAGGCCTGAATGCAAGGATTTTGGGGATGGAGACAACAGGAGTATTTGCATTTATTGGTGCTGTTCTCACGCTGTTTTTCGTATACAGCCTTGCATATACAAGAAACAGGATGTCCATCAATTCCTTTCTGCTGGCCGGTGTTGCAGTGAGCTATTTTCTTGCATCGGTGATATCTTTCCTTATGATGCTGAATCACGATAAAATTGAGCATATAGTCTTCTGGACAATGGGAAGCTTATCAATGGCAACCTGGAATGAGTTTTTCATATCTGCAGCACTTATAATACCCTCTTTGGCAGTGCTGATGTATTATACCAGGGAGCTTAACATACTCACGATGGGAGAAGATGCTGCCCATCATTTGGGCATAAATACCTTTGCATTGAAAAACGTACTTCTCATAACCTGTGCACTTGTTGTCGGCAGTGTGGTTTCCACCGGAGGGACGATAGCATTCCTGGGACTGGTTGCCCCCCATATTATCAGGCTGATTATAGGCTCAGACAATAAAAGGGTAATACCTTACTCGGCACTTCTGGGATCAATACTCCTGGTGCTGGCGGATACTGTCGGCAGGGTGCTGATTCAGCCGGCGGAGATTCCGGTGGGAGTGATGACTTCGATAATGGGCGGCCCCTTTTTCATATTCCTTTTAAGAAAGTCGAAAAACTGAACAATATCAGAAAGATGTGACACAATATAAGACAATAAGTATGGATTTCAGATCAAGCGGAATGGTGACGGTTCAATAGATATTGTCTTCAAGAATGTGAAGAGTTATATTAAAGATAAATGAACTCGTCCAGCCGCGGCTGAACGAGTTCATATTTTTGCTATTTTATTATTTTTTTCATGCACTGAATGGTATAGTCGATATCTTCCCTGGTAATATCGTTGTTGGTAACGAATCTCATAAGTCCGCCTTCAGCGCCGTTTATCTTTATTCCTTTTTTGAATAATTGATCTTCAAGCTTGTCTGAACTTATTCCTGTCTCTTCCATGTCAAAGAAAACCATGTCAATATGAACATCATCATAATTAAGCTTTATTCCCGGTATCGACATAAGGCGTTCTGCCAAGTATTTTGCATTTTCATGATCAATGTGAATGCGTTTTGACATTTTCTCCAAGGCAATGAGACCCGCAGCGGCAAGTATTCCTGCCTGGCGCATCCCGCCTCCCAGTATTTTCCGGTTCTTTCTCGCCTTTTCTATGAATTCTTTGCTGCCTGCAAGCATCGACCCTACGGGAGCGCACAAGCCCTTGGAAAGGCAGAACATCACAGAGTCCGTATATTGAGTAATCTGTGCCGCATTCACTTCCAGGTATGCTGCGGCATTGAAAAGCCTTGCACCGTCAAGATGAACAGGGATATTGTGGTCTTTTGCAATAGTATATATTTCTTTCATTACCTCAAGGGGTACAACAGTTCCGTTTGACAATGCGTTTTCCATGCAGATAAGTCCGGTTTCAGGGTAGTGGATGTCATTGCCGCGAATTGCTTTTAAAACATCCTGGGGATTCATGACACCCTTTTCCCCTCTGATTGTCCTCACCATTGCACCGGACAATATCGCTACAGCTCCAACCTCGTGCTGTATTATATGGCAGTTTTCTTCCGCAATAATCTCATTTCCCCTTTTTGTGTGGGTCATAACTGCCAGCTGATTCCCCATGGTGCCGCTGGGTACAAAAAGAGCAGCTTCCTTGCCGGCATATTCTGCGGCTTTTTCTTCCAAAAGGTTTACAGTAGGATCATCACCGTATACATCATCACCAACTATTGCTTTTGCCATTGCCTCCCGCATTTCATTCGTAGGCTGGGTAACCGTATCACTTCTAAAATCTATGTATCTCAATGCTAAAACCCCCATATATTTTATATAAATTATTATACAGCATTTGTATTGGCTGTACAACATAAGAAGAATGCGACGCGAGGACACGGGACACGGGGACGTTTCCCCTGTCCCACTTCCAGTGGGACAGGGGAAACGTCCCCGTGTCCCGCGTCCCCATGTCCCCGTCCCCGTGTCCCCGCGTCGCATCATTCTTTTGTTCTTTATCAACATATAGCTTAATACAAATATAGTAATCTAAGAAATCAGTTTTATAGGAGGGGGTCAACAATGTCAAAAAACAAATTAAAGCTTATATGCGTTTTTTCTTTAGTTTTAATAATAGCCTTATATTCTGTACTTTTTTATGCCGGAAGGCTTCCGGCGGCATATACCGCATTTACGGAAAACATCGGAATGTCAAAGGTCTCGAGGCAGCTTTTCGAGGCTTACAATGTGATGGATAATACATTTCATTTTCAATTGCCCGATTCATGGTCCGCATACGAAGCATCCTTTGCAGGGGAGGAAATACTATATCATCTGAATTTCATTTCCAAGGATAAGAAGATACATGGTTTTGTCCAGGTGTGGAAGCTCTCCGAGCCGTTAAAGCAGTTTATTGAAAAGTCGAAGGAATCCGCTGTAGGTGTAATCGATTTCAAAAATTTCGATATCAAGGAAATAACGGTTGATAACAAAAACGGCTATCTTATGGATTACAGCAGGGCAAATCAGAAAGGGGAGTATATAAGGGCTTATGAGGCATTTATTAAGGGGTTTTCAAACAAGGTGTACAGATTAAGCTTCTTTGTGCCGGAAAAAGAGTGGAAAGAATATTACAGAATCCTTTTTGACAGGATAATACATTTGGTAAAGATTAGCAAATAGGCAATATTTAACAGGCGCAAAGGTCAGAACGATATATGGAATCGATGCCGCAGTATTTTGTTTATGCTAAAAGGGAAAAAATGTTTTATGTCGAATAATCATATAATTATGATTATTTTTTGTAATGGTTAATTCTGAGCATGTTAGGAGGTAGTCAGATGCCAATTAACTTAGTGCTGTGTGAGGACAAGCATATCATATTGAATAGTATCAAGGCAAGCCTGGAGAAGGCTGCCAAACAAAACGGAATAGATGCGAATATTTGCCTCATGACTGACAATCCCAAAAGGATAATAGAATATTCCAGACAATACTCACAAGGTGTTAACGCATATTTTCTTGATATCAACCTGGAAACAGATATGAATGGACTGGAGTTGGCCAAGCAAATAAGGAGCCATGACCCGCACAGCTACATAACCTTTATTACAGGGCATCTGGAATTGTGCATGACGGTGTTTAAATACCATATCGAAGCATTTGAATATCTTGTTAAACCGGTATCATACCAGGCCATAGAAGAATGTCTGATTTCAATAGACAAGCAATATAGCCAATACTTGAGCAATCAAAAATACAACAAAGATGCAATGATCATAATCAGGTCGGGGATCTGCGATTATAGAGTGGAACTCTATGACATCATATACGTTGAGTCGATAAATCAAAAGCTTGTAGTGCATACCAGAAGCCGCAACATTGAATTCTTCGGATATCTGAAGGATATCATAAAAGATTTGAACAAGAACGGAGAAAGCTTTTACCGATGCCATCGGTCGTACATAATCAACATTAACCATGTAAAAGAGGTAAACTACAGGGATTCAAGCATTATTATGTCCAATGGTGAAAAGTGCTATATGTCCAGGCAGCAAAAAAGCGAAATGCGGAATATATTGGGCAGGATGGGTCAGGATTATGATGATATTATATAAAATATTTATAAATACAATTGGGATGGTACTCTTTGCATATTTGGCGCAGGCTTTATACAACTTTCAAAGGGAAAAGAAAGTATTTATTAAATTTATTATTTATTTAGCTATTTGTACAAATATTTTATTTTATCTTGACAAATACATTGGAGCAGGAGTCCGTGCCATAGCTGTTTTGCTTATGATGATGTTAATGTCTTATTTTGTTTTGAAACTTAACGTGCTCCAATCAATAGTTGTAAATATAACCAATGGAATTGCCCTTGTAATTGGAGATATATCTGCTGTATTCATTATGGTAAAAATATATGGATATACCCACGAAATGATAAAGTCAAATATAATGCTATCGTTGATAGCTGACTTAATTATATTTGGTATGTACATAATAATAATTCTTTTAATTAAATTTTTTAAGCAGACTCAGGAAATGGCAGACAAATATAAGCGTAAAAATAGTATAAGAACGTCCCTTTATATGCTTGTGACATTTATAATAATCGTGGTTAATTATACGACATATATAAACTTCATTGGAGTGGCAAGTCAAAACATTATTCTTATAAATGTTGCAATCATGTGGCTTTATCTTATACTGAGTCTCTACATTAACTTTACAAACAGCGCTCTGGCACTGAAGGAGCAGCAGTATGACCAGCAGCAGGACTATATAAGGACCATAGACAACCTTATTAATGATTTTAGGAGATTAAAGCACAGCTATGCCAATACCATATACGGTTTTTTCGGATACATCCAGGAGGATGACCTGGAAGGCCTGAAGGCCTATTACACAGAAGTGGCGGATGAGGCAAAAAGGATGGACAGCAATCTGCTTCTGGCACTGCAGCGGATAAAGGTGTATGCGGTGTTCGGGCTGCTGTGGAATAAGATAAATGAAGCCGAGGGCAGGGGAATAGAAGTGGGTATCCGGGTAACCAATGAAATCCGTGAAGTAGGTATGAAGCTTACAGAGCTCTGCGAGGTGCTGGGAAACTACCTTGACAATGCCATTGATGCGGCAGCGGCTTCAATGGATAAAAAAATGAATATCACTCTGACCGACGGTGGGGGGTATCTGACAATAAGTATTGAGAATACATACGAGGGAGATGTCGATGTAAAGGAGATACAAAAGAAGGGGTATTCCACAAAAGGAAATGAACGGGGCTTTGGATTGTCAATTACCAATCATATATTATCCGGATATACAAATATACTTCATAATACCTTTGCGGAAGATGGGATATTCAAGCAGGAACTGGTGATAAAAAAATGAGAGCGCATGAAGCGCTCTCATTCTTTAACTTTTAGTCTCTCTTGATAAGTGATTCCGGCATCTTAGGCTCTCTTAGCGACCACATATAACATGCAGTTGTTGAGGTGCTTGCTATAAGCAAAGCCAAGGTACTGATAAGAATCATTAGCGGTTTAAGGAATCTTTTCATTTTCATACCTCCCCATTATTACTTATTTTCATACCTGCACCATACATGCTGCCGGCCAGCCTGTACGTAACGGGTAGTATTAAGACTGATTCAAACAATACCGCAAAGGTTATGATTGAAGAAGCTTTTGTTCCTAAGCTGTACATAGCGATTGCATAAAGAACCAGGATGGTAATAACAGACAATATTTTCAGCTTCTTCCTCAGTTTTCTGCTGACAATAGGCCGCTCCTCGGTATCTGCCGGTGCATATCTCAGCATTGCTCCAAAGCATAGGATAAAGATAAAGGTTATAATATATATATTCAACTTTGAAATCATTCCAAGGTAAGTAATTCCGAAAAAGACAAGTGCGCTTGTGGGAAGGCATGTCCACTCACGCTTTGCATGAACTCCGGAGGCAAAGGTGCGCAGTGCGCCGAAACTGACGAAGGCTATTAGAAAATATTGAAATATGTTTAACAGCATGGCTAATATGAATATAAAGACCATTTTGTATGAGTTTGCGATAAATGCGGCAATGCCATAGTCTATTTCGGCAAGTTTTTCCTCCGACAAATCCTTCAGCTCTGCTGCAATAGCTTTTGTAATTTTCCCGCTTATCCTTTCCGGAAACTCCATAATATCAACCTTCTTTTTCTTGCCTGACTTAGATACTAATTTAATAATAAGCACACATATGTTGGGATTCAATAGTTTTATACAAAATGCCCACATTATGATATAAAATGTAGAAAAATGCCGAATTGCCAAGAATATTGACACTTCATCAATAATTAATAATGCAGATGGGAAAGTTAATTCCAATGCATTTTTTTTACTTTTATTGGTATATTAAATATGTTATTAAAAATTATGAAAGCAGGGGGATACGGCATTGCCTGAATCTGAAAGGGGAAACCTTGTAATAATTGGAGGAGCGGAGGACAAGAGGGCCGATAAGGCAATATTGAAAGAAGTCATCAGACTGTCCGGAGGGAAAGATTCACGGGTTGCCTTGATTACTACGGCAACTAACAGCCCTGAGAAGTCGGGGCAGGAATATAAAAAGCTGTTTGGGGAATTGGGAGCCGGAAGTGTGGTGTCAATAAATATAACAGACAGGGAGACTGCAAATAATCTTGAGGGTTTGAAAGTACTGGAGGATGCAACCTGCATATTTTTTGTAGGAGGAGACCAGCTTAGGATTTCCAGCATATTGGGCGGTACTGAAGTGCATAGATTACTGAAACAAGCATATAAAAACGGCGGAGTAATTGCGGGAACCAGTGCGGGTGCTTCCATGATGAGCGAAATAATGGTTGTGGAAGGAAAGGATGACGAGGCTCCGAGAAAATGTACGCTTAAAATGGCTCCCGGTATGGGCCTTTTGGAAGGAGTTATAATAGACCAGCATTTTAATCAGAGGGGAAGGATTGGAAGGCTGCTGGCAGCTGTGGCGCAAAACCCGAATGTTTTGGGAATCGGAATAGATGAGGATACAGCCATGATAGTAAACAAGAAGCTGGAATTTTCGGTGGAAGGCTCCGGGGTAGTCACAATTGTAGACGGGAGAGGAATCTCATTTACAAATATATCGGAGCAGTATCAGGATGATCCTCTTGCCATAACCAACGTAAAAATACACATTTTGCCAAGAGGATACGGGTTTAATTTAATAAAAAAACAGGAAATAATATTTAGGAGATGAAAGAAAATCATTTTTCTCAAAAACACAAGGAGGAAGTATTGTGATTATTGTAAGCAGTCATGCTTATCAAGGTAAAAACATTTATAGTTATAAACCTGTGGTGAAGCTGGTAGTAGACCTGGGTAAATACGCAGACGCTCCGACCAAGGATATTGAGGGTTTTAATGATGCAATTCAGGAGCTTCTGCCGGGTTTGAAAAAGCACTGTTGCTGCAAGGGGCATGAGGGAGGCTTTATTGAGAGGCTTGAGGAAGGAACATATTTTGCACATGTAATGGAACATATTGCACTTGAACTGCAAGCCATGCTGGGATATGACATAAGATTCGGCAAGACAAGGGAGACCGGCAAAAAAGGTGTTTACAATGTTATATATGGATATGAAAACGAGTATGCGGGCTTGGAGGCAGGCAGGCTTGCATTTGAAATCATAGAGGAAATATTGGAAGGGGAGCTGCCGGATGTAAATACAAGGCTGGAAGAAATCAAAAAGGTTTGTATTGCGACAGATTTTGGGGTCAGTACTGCTGCAATCGTAAAGGAGGCACAGCAAAAGGATATACCTGTGATACGCTTGGGAAGCGGGAGTATTCTGCAGCTGGGATACGGCAGGAATCAAAAAAGGATAGAGGCAACACTGACTGAGAATTCAAGCTGCGTATCGGTGGATATTGCCTGCAACAAGGAACTTACCAAGAGCATACTGAATGAATATGGGATACCTGTTCCGGAAGGGAAGGTATTTAAGAATGAGCAGGGTGCTTTGGAATACTGTGAAAAAATCGGCTATCCCGTAGTAGTGAAGCCTAATTACGGAAGCCATGGAAAAGGTGTATCCATAAATCTTAAGAATCCTCAGGAAGTATTAGAAGCATATAAAATAGCAAGGGAATATGAAGATACAGTTCTGGTGGAAAAATATATAAAAGGCAATTATTATAGGGTTCTGGTTGTGGGAAATAAGGTGGTGGCTGCCTCACACAGGATTTCCGCCAATGTAACGGGAGACGGAGCAAGCACCCTGAGAGAACTGATCAAAAGGGAAAACAGCAATCCCATGCGCGGAGAAGGCCATGAAAAGCCTTTGACGAAGATAAACATAGATAAAGTAGTGGAACAGCACCTGAAAAAAAGGAACATGACTCTTGAGTACGTTCCTGATGATGGAGAAATAGTGTATCTACGCGAAAATGACAATTTGAGCACAGGGGGAGTAGCAATTGATGTTACTGATGAGGTACATGAGCAAAACAAAAAACTGATAGCATTGGCTGCCGGTATAGTCGGCCTGGATGTGGCGGGAGTTGATATCAGCACGGTTGATATTTCCAAGCCTCTGACTGAAACAGGAGGAGCAATAATTGAAATAAATGCCGCACCGGGTATCAGGATGCACCATTATCCATATAAGGGCACCCCCAGGAACGTGGCAAAAGCAATAGTGGATATGCTGTTTCCGGAAGGGAGCAAGAGCAGGATTCCAATAGTATCAGTGACAGGGACAAACGGAAAAACTACGACTTCAAGAATGATAGCTCATATAATAAAGCGGATGGGACATACTGTAGGAATGACTACCACAAGCGGTATCTATATAAATGATGAGCTGATAAAATATGGGGATAACACAGGACCCATAAGTGCAAGAACAGTTCTGATGGACAGAAGGGTAGAATATGCTGTTCTGGAGACTGCCAGGGGAGGAATAGTGAACAGGGGACTGGGCTACGATATTGCTGACGTCGGTATAGTGACCAATATCACTGAAGACCATTTGGGGATTGATGATATTAATACCCTTGAGGATTTGGCCTATGTGAAATCTTTGGTAGCAGAAGCAGTTAAACAGAACGGCTATACGGTTTTAAACGCCGATGATCAATACTGCCTTGACATGAGGGAAAGGATTATATCAAATGTTATTCTGTTTTCCTTGTCAACAGATAATGAAACAGTAAAGAACCATGTGAAAAACGGCGGAATTGCCGTATACAGCAACGGCAGCAGCATATTTGTAAATAAAGGAGGGGTGGAGCTGCCGTTTATTGAAGTAAAAGCTATTCCTGCTGCCATGAATGGAATACTGAAGCACAACATAAGCAACAGCATGGCTGCAATAGCCGGAGCAATAGGGTTGGATATCCCCATTGAAAGTATAATAGCAGGACTTTCAACCTTTAGATGCGACAGCACCGGTAATCCCGGAAGATTCAATATTCATGATATCAACGGAATAAAGGTGATATTGGACTATGGGCACAATATTGACGGTTATAGGGTGGTTATTGATTCCCTTAAGCAAATGAAATCCGGCTGTCTTATTGGAATAATCGGAGTGCCCGGGGACAGGACGGACTCAAGCACAATAGCCATAGGCAATATTTGCGGCAACAGTTTTGACAGAATCTATATAAAGGAGGACAGAGACAAGAGAGGACGCGAACCGGGGGAGATCGCGGCACTGCTTGAAAAAGGCTGCAGGATGGGAAACATTAAGCCATCGGAAATCTTTATTGAGCTTGCCGAGGAAAAAGCGCTGAAAAAGGCTTTCCTGGATGCGGTGCCGGGAGATATTATTATTGTATTCTTTGAAGAATACCAATTGCTGATGGATGTTATTGAAAGAATAAAACTGGATCTGTTGAAAATCCGGCAGATTATAGCATGAGAGAACACGGAGGCGAGGACACGGGGACGTTTCCCCTGTCTCACTGAAAGCGAGACACGCGAAACGTCCCCGTGTCCTCCTCATGTCCTCCATGAATATATATTACTAGTATTTTTTTTTTAATATGATACTTTTTTACTATAGAATAGCATGAGCTGGTAGTATATAATATAATAAAATATCAAATAATTTGACAGCATTTACCGACATTTGCAGTATTATTATATGTCATAGGGGTGGATTGAATGGATATACACAGTGGTGATACCTTGGTTTTCGCTGTTGACAACATGACTAAGAGATGGAGGATATCAAAGGTAGACAACAATGTTGTGAAGATCTTTGAGGAAGACGGATCGTACAGACAGATGCCCTATACATATCTGATAGAAATGCATGAGAGAGGATATTTAAAGGTTGAAACCCCCGCCATGGTATGGTAATAAAGCAGTTATAGCCTATTGTTCCCAAACAATAGGTTTTTTTGTTTTTTATGTCGAAAAATGTAGATTTTTATATAATCATATAAAGTGCGTATTGATGATATAGTTTAAAAGACGTATAGTATTATTTGAATATACTTTTTGTGTGTGAGAGGGCCTATGAAAGATAATAAAGTCGAAACAGGCTCATATTTGATAATAATAGCCAGCCTGGTGTTCATTTTGATTTGCATACTATTCGATAAGCCGCTGTATTTTGGGTTTGCCGGGGCAGTTGCTTTTACTGTGTCGGTACTCATTAAGAAGGGGTATGATATCAGAACTTTGAACAGCTTTATGCTAAACGGTATAAAAGGTTGTTCGAGGCTGATGGTAATTATTCTGCTTACAGGTATTGCAGTGTCCATATGGCTGGCCTCAGGAGTCGTTCCTACCTTAATATACTACGGATTCGAATATATAAAGCATGCTAATTACTTACTTGTATGTTTTGCAGCAGCAGCGGTGGTAGCAGTGGTTACAGGCACTTCTATCGGCACCATAAGCACTATCGGGATAGCATTGTTAGGTATAGGGAAAGGATTTGAAATACCTGCGCATATAGTATTGGGGGCTGTAGTATCCGGTGCATTTTTTGCGGACAGGACTTCACCTATATCTGGGATTGTGAATATTACATTAAAGACTGTAAATATAAAATACCGGGATTATATTATCAGCATTTTGAAAACCTTAATGCCTCCTGCGGTTATTACTGTTGCAGTGTATTATTTTTTAGGAAGGGGATATATATCAGTAGTCAATCCTGAAAGGATAGCTGAATTCCAGCATAGTATCGGCAGTTCTTTTGTCGTCAGCCCTTTTATACTTTTGCTTCCGCTGGCTGTTATAATTCTGTCCCTATTCGGTATTAATATTATATTCAATATGAGCATAGGAATTTTCGGGGGCGCTGTTTTAAGCAAATTTTTGCAGAATAGTACTGTATCTGAAGTTATTCAATATATTATTTCCGGTTATCATCCAAGGACAGGTATTGGGGAACTTAATGAAATTCTAAGGGGTGGGGGGATATTGTCAATGGTTGAATTGCTTTTGATTCTGTCAGGGGCAGTTGCACTTAACAGCCTTCTTGAAGGTGCAAATATGATTTCTCCCATAATCCAAGGAGCAGTGAAAAATGTTAAGAGCAAAGTATCAATGATATGCAGGACAGCAGCTTTAAGCAGTCTGATTACAATAATTACTTGTGACCAGGTCCTCGGAGTCATAATTCTGGGAAAGATTTTGCAGAACAAATTTGAAACCTTTGGAATCAGCAAGATAAAGTTAGCCAGGACCATTGCGGATTCGGGAACTGCCATCGCACCGCTTATCCCGTGGAATGTGAACGCAATAATAATACTGGCCATTACAGGTATACCAACAATGCAATATGCACCTTATGCGCTGATGTGTTACCTGCTGCCTGTCATTACAATATTATTCTCATTTTTTAAAGAGAAACCATGATTTAGGTCAGTTGTTGATGAAGCAGCAGCATAATAGTATTTGATACCAGATAATATGCATATTAGTACTATACGCTAAAGCTTTTAATTGCATATATCGATAACTTATGCTAAAAATAGAAATAGAATACTATATACGTCATGAATAAGACTTGTCACAACATAGGAATCAATGCAAATGTTCAGTGCGTAACATATAGATTGGAGGATATGCAAATGAGTGTCAAAATAGTTGCAGACAGCAGCTGTGACCTGAATGAAGATTTGAAAAAGGAGCTTGGCGTTACGCTGGTACCTCTTACTCTTGAAGTAGGCAGCAATGTCTTTAGGGATGATGAAAACCTGGATGTTAAATCCATGCTAAAGGAAATGGCAGCATGTCCGACTCCCCCCAGAACCGCATGTCCTTCACCCAGTGATTTTATTAAAGCATATGAGGGCGAGGATAGCGTTTTCGTTGTTACATTAAGCTCCAACCTTAGCGGAACCTATGAAAGCGCAATGCTTGCGAAGAAGATGTTTTTGGAAAAGGCAGGGGATAAATTTATTCATGTTTTTGACTCCTTCAGCGCTTCAATAGCAGAAACACTTATAAGTATCAAGATTTTTGAACTGGCAAAGAAAAAATGTGATGACCTTCAAATAGTAGAAAAAGTCAATGAATACATCGAGAGCATGAAGACTTTATTTCTTCTTGAATCCCTGGACAACCTCATAAAAAACGGAAGGATGAGCAGGGTAAAAGGCGGAATTGCAACGCTTCTGAACATCAAGCCTGTTATGGGGGCAACTGACGATGGGCATATAAAGCTGGTAGAGAGTGTCAGGGGTTACAGAAGGGCATTTATGCGTTTTGTTGATATTATAGGGGAGCAGGGAGAGAAGCTGGAGGATAAGGTTATTGGAATAGCTCACTGCAACTGCCTTGAAAGAGCGGAGGAGTTTAAGAAAGAGCTTCTGAAAAAATATAAGTTCAAGGATATAATTATAGTAGAGGCTGCAGGCCTTACCAGCGTGTATGCAAACCAGGGAGGCATAATAGTTGCATTTTAGCGGGTATAAAAGGTACATTAATGCAGCTTGATGTGTGGCAGTCAAAAATAGGACTATAGTGCGATAGTCCTATTTTTTATTTCTGCCTTAAGAAAATGGAATAATTTTCGAAATTATTTGTAATGAGGGGTGATAAGTTGAAAAGGATAATATCAGCAATTTTAATAGTCATGATTTTATCGGGATGTTCCCAAAAACCTGCTGAACCTGTGGAGACAGCTGGGCCTGCCGTACAGCCTGCAGCAGAGCCGATAGTTGAACCGGAAGTTGAGCCGGAAAAAACTGAAACGGAGCAGAAGGCTGAAGAAGAAAGCAATCTGTTTGATGCAAGAAAAGCAAAGGAAGGTGATATGGTAGCCGGTCTGAAAATCATTAAGGTTCAAGTGGATTCTCCCGAAATGGAGGATTATGATGCATATGTAGATTTTGAAGGGGAAGTGACGGTAAGCGGCACATTTAAGCATAATCTGAACGACGAATTCTTGGATCATGAAATAAGCTTCAAGGTCGATGAGGAATCCGAGGCCTTGCTCCCAAAGCTTGCCCATGACCAGAGGTATGTGTGGTTCATGTTCATGAACCACGATGAAGCGGAGAAGGCATTAGGAGCTGCAGGTACGGAAGGAAAGGCAACTGTAACAATAAGGAATTACAGCATTAATTATGCTCATACAGAGATATGGAATACGGCTGATTTGGTGAAAGCAGAGATTTCTTCCGAATAATCTGAGTAATTCGAGAATATTTAAAAAAACCCTTGACGAGAATATGAAAATGATATAAACTAATAAAAATAGTTTATACGACTTATAAATACTGTGATCGGGACGAGTAGACCATGTTCGGCTAACAGAGACGGAGATCCGCCGACTGAAAGATTTCCTTGGCAAGAATGGTTGAAAACCACCCGGGAGTAGCATTCTGAAATACCAGTAAGAAATGACGCCGGCTGCGTTAAAGCTTTGAGTGGGTTTATACCAATATGGGTGGAACCGCGGGAGTCAGGCTCTCGTCCCTTTCAGGGACGGGAGCTTTTTGCATACCCGGCACCCCTAAACAAAATTACATATATGTATATAACGATGATCGGGACGAGTAAACCATGTTCGGCTAACAGAGACGGAGATCCGCCGGCTGAAAGATTTCCTTGGCAAGAATGGTTGAAAACCACCCGGGAGTAGCATTCTGAAATACCAGTAAGAAATGACGCCGGCTGCGTTAAAGCTTTAAGTGGGTTTATACCAATATGGGTGGAACCGCGGGAGTTAGCTCTCGTCCCTTTCAGGGACGGGAGCTTTTTGTATTTTCAAATATCGTAGAGGAGCAGGTGATAGATATGGTAGAAGTAAGAGTTCCGGCTACAAGCGCAAATATGGGCCCAGGGTTTGATTGCCTTGGAGTTGCTTTGAATCTGTATAACCGTTTTCAAATTGAAGAAAGCGGAAACGGATTATTAATTGACGGATGTGATGAAACTTACAGGAACGAAAAAAACCTTGTGTATGTTTCAATGCAGAAATGCTTTGAGAAGATAGGCTGCAATAATAGATACAAGGGATTGAGAATCAACTTCGAAAGTGACATACCCATATCAAGAGGATTGGGAAGCAGTGCTGCATGCATACTGGGGGGAGTGCTGGCAGCCAATGAAATAGGCAGAGGAAACCTGAACAAGAATGAGATATTGGAGATCGCTTCAGAGATAGAAGGGCATCCGGACAATGTTGCCCCGGCACTGTTCGGAGGGATGACAGCATCTGTAAAAGACGGAAACAGGGTTTATTTTGAAAAAATTAAACTTCCTCCGGGGCTGAAATTCTGTGCGATAATTCCTGATTTTAAGCTGTCTACAAAGGAAGCAAGAGCAGTCCTTCCGGACAGTATTCCATACAAGGACGGCGTTTACAATGTGGGAAGAGTATCCCTGCTTATAGCAGCCCTTTCAAACGGAAACTTTGAGATGTTGAAGCTGGCGTGCAAGGATAGGCTTCATGAGATATACAGGGGCAGGCTTATCGGTAATTACAACGAAATTGTTGAAGAATGCAACAGGCTGAACAGTCTTTGTGTATTCCTCAGCGGAGCAGGCCCCACCATCATGGCTGTTTTAAAAGAGGAAGAGACGGATTTTTGCAGACAAATGGAAGAATATTTATCAAAGCTTGAATGCAAATGGATAATAAAAGAACTGAAGTCCGATCAAAATGGGGCTTGTGTTGTAAACATTTAATTAGGAGGATTATTATGAGAATCATAGTTCAAAAATTTGGAGGCACCTCGGTTGCATCAGGAGAAAGAAGAAATTTGGTGGCAGATAAGGTAATATGTGCGATAGAGCAAGGATACAGCCCCGTTGTGGTAGTATCAGCAATGGGAAGGAAAGGGGATCCCTATGCCACCGATAGCCTCTTATCACTGATAAATGATAAGGATTGCAGTGTTGATAAACGGGAGGCCGATCTGCTGATGTCCTGCGGCGAAATCATTTCTGCAGTTGTTATGGCAGAGGCTTTTGCTGAAAGAGGATATAAGGCGAGAGTCCTGACAGGGGGAAATGCAGGAATCATAACAGACGACAATTTTGGCAATGCCAATGTTGTAAATGTTGAAGCCGAAAAGGTCTTAAAGGTGCTTGAGCAGGGGTTGATACCTATTGTAACAGGATTCCAGGGAATGACGGAGGAGGGAGACTTCACTACCCTTGGAAGAGGGGGGAGTGATGTGACGGGAGCCCTGCTGGGGAAAGCGTTAAATGCGGAATATGTGGAAATCTATACCGACGTAGACGGTATTATGACTGCTGATCCAAATATCGTGCCCAATGCAAAGATAATAGACAGGATAGACTATAGAGAGGTTTTTGAGTTGGCGTATCAAGGAGCGAAGGTTATCCATCCCCGTGCTGTGGAATATGCTTTGGAAGATAATATACCTTTGATTGTAAAAAATACTTTCTCCGATACACCCGGTACTGTAATTACCAATTTGGTGGAATACGAAGAAAACCTGATTACGGGAGTCACAAGCATGACAAACAAGGCCATGGTTATTGTAAATCCGAGTGAAGTATTTGAAGGCGGGGCTGAGGCTATTTTCAAACTGCTGGAGAGGAAAAAAATAAGCATTGATGTTATAAGTGAATCCCAGTATCAGAAGGTTTTTATCGTGGACAGCGATGCAGCATCCGAGGTTGAGGATATCTTGAAACAGCTGTGTGCAGAGTATAGGATCATAAATAATTGCAGCAAGATTTTTCTTATAGGGAATAAAGCAAGCGGCATTCAGGAGGTAATGTCAAAGCTGGTAAAAACATTGGAGGTCAGCAATGTAAACGTATTGCAGACAGCAACTTCGCATAAGGACATTTGCTGCCTGATTGGAGAGGCAGACAATAAAAAAGCCTTGAACGAGCTGCATAGGGCATTTTTCTGTGCCGGCTGATAATATACAGTATAGTTGAAAGGAATGAAGCAATGATGGGAAAGGTTAGAATAGCATTATTAGGGCTTGGAACTGTAGGCCAAGGAGTATGGAGCATATTAAACACCAATAAGGATGATATTTTGAGGAAATGCGGCTGTGAAATAGAGGTTGCAAAAATACTTGTGAGAGATCCTGAAAAACCCAGAGGGGTCAAAGTGCCGGAAGGGATAATCACTGCCGATGTTAACGATATTTTAAATGACAGCAGCATAAAAATCGTGATTGAGCTTATGGGCGGAACTGAGCCGGCAAAAGATTACATGCTTAGGGCAATGAAGTGCAAAAAGCATGTAGTAACTGCAAACAAGCTGGTATTGGCAACGCAGGGAGAGGAGCTCTTCAAGACTGCAGAGCAGGAGAGAGTGCTCTTCTATTATGAAGCAAGTGTGGGAGGCGGTATCCCGATAATCAGAGAAATCAATGAGAGTCTGACTGCCAATAGAATTGACAAGCTTGTAGGTATAATTAACGGAACGACCAACTATATTCTGACTAAAATGACCCGGGAGGGCATGGATTTCAACGAAGCCTTGAGGGAAGCGCAGGAGAAAGGATATGCAGAAGCAGATCCCTCTTCTGATGTAGACGGGTATGATGCGGCTTATAAGCTTGCTATAATGTCCTCATTGTCCTTTGGTACGAAGATTGATTTCTCTTCCATATACAGGGAAGGTATAAGCAATATAAAAGCCGTCGATATTGATTACGCAAACAGGTTCGGCTATGTTATAAAGCTACTGGCAATAGGTAAGGAAGCTGACGGAAGGCTTGAGCTGAGAGTGCATCCTGCAATGGTTCCAAAGGACCATCCCCTTGCAAATGTAAATGACTCCTTTAATGCTATTTTCATAAAGGGAAATGCGGTGGGAGATCTGATGCTGTACGGAAGAGGGGCAGGAGACCTTCCTACGGGCAGTGCGGTAGTGGGGGATATTATTTCAATCCTGAGGAGCAATATTGCGTTATCTGCGCTATACTCCTTCAAGAACGGCAGGGCTCAAAAAGAAGTCAAAAGCGCATACGAGAATGTATCCGAATACTATATCAGACTTAATGTAAAGGATCAGCCCGGGATACTGGGAGAAATTGCCGCAGTGCTGGGGAGGCATGATGTCAGCATAGTGTCGGTTACACAGGATATCAAGGACGAAGATAATGTATCCATTGTATTTATTACTCATGAAGCCCTGGAGGGAAATGTTGCCGAATCAATTAAGGAAATCAGTATGCTTGACAGGGTTAACAATTTGGAGAATTTAATAAGGATAGAAAATTTTAATTAGTCGCTAATAAATAAAACCTTGATTTTTTCAAGGTTTTCTTCAAATGGAGCTGGAGATGGGACTCGAACCCACGACCTGAGCATTACGAATGCTCTGCTCTACCGACTGAGCCACTCCAGCATTTATTAACATTTGTATTCTATTTCAGATTCCGTTTCGGCTTCTGGGGCATGTCAATCAGAAACTCGGTAATCAAAAAACCTGCAATTATCGGCAGAGAAATATAGAACCACAAATCAGATTTCTTTACAAGCTTCAGTATGAATGCTTCGACAAGAATAACTCCACCCCATATGAGAGATTTTTTCGTGGTTTTATCCATATTGTACCTCCTGCTGCTATTGATATGAATCAAAGCAAGCCACTTTAATATTCTATCACTATTATAACAAAAATGTAAGTAAGGTACACATTAAAATTAAACGCTAACTACATTTTTTTATTTTGTTGAAGTATTAATATTTCTAATTCAAATTAAAACCACATAATAAAAGGAATTATTGGGAATAAAATAGTCAGATGCGTTATAATTGATACATGGGCTAGAACCGGCAAAACCATATAGAATGGAGTGATAAAATTGAAATATAAATACAAAGGCTCCCTGAGCCTGATCATGATTGCGGCATTCATTATTTGCGCGGCCGCCGGAATGGTGTCCTGTGCCCCAGCCCCAACTCCAACTCCGACTCCGACTCCAACCCCGGCTCCGGAACCTGAACCCGCGCCGGAGGAAGAGTCATTAATCGGCTTTTATCCGCTGAAGGAGGGCAATATGTGGGAATATGAAGGGGAAGGAATGGAATATGCCTCTTTTATTCAAAAGGTAATATTCAGCTCGGGAAACAGGCATCAGGTTACCATTGACAATGGAGGCACCATAATCGCCAATGTGCTGGAGGAAAGCGAGGGCAGCATTGTGAATATTTATAGGTCGGGAGAAGAATTCAGCGGCGGGAATTTACTTGATAAACCAAGTAATGTAAATATAATAATGCTGCAAACACCGCTGGAGAAAGGGAACTTCTGGATAAGCGAAGAAAACCACTATGAGATAATAAATACGGAAGCTGATGTAGTTGTTCCCGCAGGAGAATTCAAAGGCTGTATAGCAGTTAAAGTTACTTTCAAGGACCAGACTTCAAACATGACATACTATTATAAGCGGGGAATAGGTATGGTTCAGTCCGAGTTCAGGACGGATTCAGGTGACCTGATTACGTCTAAATTGAAAAGATATGAGCTTAAGTAAGATAAAGAAGACTCCTACATTGAGGGGTCTTCCTCTTTAATTACTGCTTTATCTACGCTCTTGATTTTTGAAAGCTGTACCAGCAGTACTCCGGAAAGTATAATAGCTGTAGCAAGCAATACCGTAGGAGTGAAGGGTTCCTTCAGGATCAGAGTACCGAGCAAGACAGCCACAGGCGGGTTTATATATGCATAAGTTCCCGCTTTTGCAGCAGGCCATTTTCCCAATATATAAATGTATGAGGAATAACCAAGCAGGGAGCCGAAGACAATAAGATAAATCAATGCGCCGATTCCTTTTAATGAGATACTTACCCTGGGAAGCTCTCCCAAGGATATGCCGAGAATCAGCAAAGCAATTCCCCCGGCCAGCATTTGTATGCCTATATTTACAATCATTGAACCTTCAGGTTTAAAGCTTTTAGAATATACTGAGCCCATTGCCCAGAGAAAGGATGCAGCCAGAATCAATATGGCGCCTTTTACATTTATACTGCCGACACCTGAACTTGAGAGAACCAGAATTACAACTCCGGAGAATCCAATGAGCAAGCCAAGCCAGCCTTTGAATTCTATTCTGGGACGGCCGGGTATAAAAAGCTCTATTAAAGCCATGAATAAAGGAGCGGTAGCAACAAGAAGCGCGGCAATTCCGGAGTGGACCCATTGCTCTGCCCAGACAACCAGGCCATTGCCTCCAAGCAGAAGGAACAGTCCTACGATAGACTGGTTTTTGATACTGTTCAGATTTGTGGGGAACTCTAAACCCCGCAGGCGGGCAAAAATTAGCATTAGCAAACCTGCAACAAAAAACCTTATTCCGGCAAAAAGCTCCGGAGGAAATACACTGACACCGATTCGGATTGCAAGATATGTAGATCCCCATATTATGCAAACTGCAATAAACGCTGACATAACCTTTGATTCTTCATTTTTAAAAAACATATGTAAGACCTCCCAGGCACTTTTAGAACCATTATAAGGCATGGGACAGATAATGTAAATGAAAATGATAATAGCGATTGACACATGAGGAGAATGGAGCTATCATATACATGAGCATTAATTGAATATTGTCCGCTAGGGGAGCTTAGAGCTGAGAAAGCACTTTGCGGTTTGAATACGCATAGGTGTTGACCCTTTGAACCTGTCTGGTTAATTCTAACGGAGGGAAGCGGTTGTGATTAATAAATAGTTTGACCGTAACTTTTGGTTACGGTCTTTTTATTTAGTTATTCCTCCCGGGCAATAATAAAATGAGGTGGTGTAAAGGTCTCTTATTCCGGTAATCAAAATTTGGCGGTGATTTATCTGATTAAAGTCATCTATTGGGAGGTAATATTATGAAAAGGGCATCTACACAAATGCTTGCAGAGGCGGGAGTTATGATTGCGGCTGCCCAGATACTCAGCTATGTAAAAATATTTGAGGCCCCTTACGGAGGTTCGGTTACGGCAGGGAGCATGATTCCAATTATTGTGTTTTCGCTGAGATGGGGAGTCAAGTACGGACTTCTTGCAGGCACTGCCTATGGAATTTTGCAGTTCCTGCTGGGAGGTGCAATTTATTCCTATCATGTAATATCAATACTTTTTGACTATGTAGTTGCCTTCGGCATGCTTGGACTGGCAGGGTTATTCCGCAGCAACTTTAAAGGGGTATTTACCGGTACATGCCTGGGCGTGGCTGGAAGGTTCATCTGTCATGTGATATCAGGAGTGGTCGTATGGGCTTCATATGCTCCCGAAGGTATGGATCCGATGTTTTATTCAATAGTTTACAACGGCTCCTATCTTTTGCCGGAGCTTATAATCACTCTAATTATTGTAGGAATACTCTATAAGCCGCTGATAAGCAATCTGGGCAAGAGTGCATAAAAAAGCAATGGAGACATGGGGACGTTTCGCGTGTCTCACTGGAAGTGAGACAGGGGAAACGTCCCCATGTCTCACTTATTTTTATTGGGGTAATTAGCATTTTCTGCTATAATAATATTGTATTTATTTTTTAAAATAAGGATGGATAAGTAATGAAAAAGATGTTTGCAGTTTTGGCTGCACTTATCATGGTGCTTTCCGGCTGCAGCGGAGAGACTCCGGGAAACGGAACCGAACCGGATGATATCGATATAAAGAATGAAAGACTTGTGAAAGAATTTACGGGGACAGTAAATATATTTCACAGATCCTCTGACAACCTGCTTCTCAGTGCAGAGGAGGGTGATCTTTTTAAGTATTATGAAATAGATATAGGTACTGCAGAAGTCAGGGAAAGTAAATTGACTGAGATGGCGGACAGGTACTTTTATTATGAACCCATTGGAAACAAGGGGTTCATAGCAGTGGAGGATACAGACTACAAAAACACATTGAAATTCATAGAAAAGGACGGCACGGAGCATGTTATTGCAGAGGATATGGGGCCGGCTGATGCCATAAACATCTCAATATCTCCAAACGCAGGCAGTGTTGCTTATACATCTCTTCTGGAGGGCAATGATATATACGGAATATATGTGTATGATACAGAAACCTTTGAGAACAAAAGACTCATTAATATAAAGAGCGATGGATTCATAGAAGGTTTTCACTATCTGGTCAATTGGTCTCCGGATGAGAATAACATCATTATTAATGACAAATACATATATGATGCTTTCAGCGGATCAAAAAAGGGAGAATTGAAATCCGCATATTCGCAGTGGTCACCTACAGGTTCCAAAATTGCTTTTGTATTGGAAGACGAATCGGGACAGTGGCTTAATGCTGAGGACTACCATATGTTTCAGGGTAAAAAGGTGTGTGTCTATGATATTTTCAAGGGCAGCTATGATGAGGTATTTGAAATTAACGGCGATGAATGCATTTTCGGGGATATAACCTGGGGAGGGAAAGACAGGTTTCTTGCATTCCCGGGTATAAAAGCAGGGGACACCGATATACCGGATTGGTATATGAGGCTTAATTACAGCTCGGTATATATTGTGGATTTGGAAGAGGGCGGCAGCAAAAGACTGGAAACAAATGTGGATGCCAGTGACGGAACGATGATTGAGCTTGGGAATCTTAAGTTTTCCAATCAGGGAAACCTGCTTAGCTTTACGGTTGGGAATTATGAAAAAAGCAGTCTGCATATAGTGAATACCGCAACCCTTCAGGCAGAATCATACGATAATGCTGAATATCTGCATTGGATTGAAGGGGAGTACTATTTGATTTCTGCAAAGGGGGACACCATGTATTTTTGCATGGATAACTCAATTATAGGAATAGATGAAAATCTTCAGGAAGATGTCAAATACACATCAAAATCAAAGCTGGATGATTTTTATATGTCTGAGGATGGAAGAGGAATTCTTATTTTTGAATTACAGGAAGATATTCATATAGCAAGGTATGTCGGAGAATAAGACGTATAGAGCGGGGTGTTCATGTGTACGATAAGGTCAAGAGAGAAACTATGGTGAAGACTTATTTCGGCTGCAATATTGAGGATATTGCAAGCATTGTTATACTTACACCGGTATGGAGCCTTGAGAGTTTTATCAGCAAGGCAGATGAAGTATCAGCAGAGTTTGCCGGCTGGTATAAGGGTGTAACCTTAAAGTTCAACAGCAAGAGCATAACAGTGATAAGCAGCGGAATAGGAGCACCCAGATCCGGTGATTGCGCTCTTGCCTTAAGTTATACCGATTGCGATACTGTCATATTCTCAGGTTCTGCAGGAGCAGTCAGCCAGTGCTGCAGCATAGGGGATATGCTTATAGTAAGCGAAGCTGTCATTGGGGAGGGTTATTCACGTTATCACAGCGGAGACATAAAAAGAGACCGTTTTGGTGAACTGGTGCAGGGAGACAAAGAAACGGCGCAAAAGCTTCTGAATGCGGTATTGAAGTATCAAAGCAGGTATGGGATTAATTGCCGCGAAGGCAGAGTATTCTCGATAGACTCATTACTGGGAGAGAGGAAGGATACCTTTGATTATATGCAGGAGAAGGGCTGCGATGGGGTTGAAATGGAGGTATCGGCAGTATTCACTGCATGCAGATGCGCAGGTAAAAAGGCAGCTGCACTGATAATTATCAGTGATCTGCCTCTTAAATACAAAAATCTTTTTGAGGGTATTATGGAGATTGATATGAAACGGTATAATGAGATTGAGCATGATTTACCGGAAATACTGCTGGAGGCTGCTGCAGGTTTCCGGCAAATAAAATAAGGAGGTGCGGAAGATGAAATTTGCCAGGTATGAAAGTCAAGGAATTGTCAGTTACGGTTTGGTGGAAGACAGTACGGTCTACAGGATTGAAGGGGATATTTTTGGAGAGTACAAGGTTACGGAAGAGCGGTATATGCTTTCGGATGTCAAGCTTCTTGCTCCATGTATACCTTCAAAGATAGTGGCAGTAGGAGTCAATTACAGGGATCATGCATCAGAGATGGGGCATGAACTGCCAAAGGATCCGGTGCTTTTTATAAAGCCTTCATCATCAGTCATCGGCCCGGAGGAAAAAATAATCCGGCCCGGTATGTCCAAAAGGGTTGATTATGAAGCAGAGCTGGCATTGGTAATCGGAAAACGGACGAAAAACGTTGAACCGTCGGAAGCTTTCCAATACGTGCTTGGTGCAACCTGCTTCAATGATGTAACCGCAAGGGATCTGCAGCCAAAAGACGGACAGTGGACCACTGCAAAATCCTTTGATACCTTTGCTCCTATGGGGCCTTTTATAGTAACAGGGATTGACTGCAACAATACTGACATAGAACTCGTGCTTAACGGCGAAACAAAGCAAAAGTCAAATACATCATATTTAATAAACAAAACCCATGAATTAGTAAGCCATGTATCTAAAATAATGACTTTGTATCCCGGTGATGTTATTGCTACCGGAACACCTTCCGGAGTAGGGCCCATGTCGGCAGGTGATGTGGTTGAGGTCAGGCTGCAGGGTATAGGCATACTTAGAAATTATGTAGAATGAATAATCCATAAAAATAAAGTGCAGAAATCTGCACTTTATTTTTTGTACCTCTCCTGCTTTCCTGCTGCTGTTCCGTATTAACTCAAGTGCATGTTAAGCTGTCAAATGTCTGAAAATTGAGAACAATTGTACACGAAATAGATACATTAAATAAATAGTGTATGCAAAATTTGCACAAAAACACTTTTTTTTTGAATTATAGGTGATATAATGAAAGTATAAAATTAGTTGATGCGTCTGATTTTGTCAAAATAGAGTTATCAGATAAAGATGGGAGGATTTGTATGAAAAAGATTCTTATTACCGGAGCTTTGGGACAGATTGGCACGGAACTTACCGAATATCTCAGAGAGCAGTATGGGAACGATAATGTTATTGCCAGCAACAGAAGCAAGCATGGTGATGACAGTTTCTTTGAAGCAGGCCCTTTTGAACTGCTTAACGTTCTGGATGCAAAGGGATTGGCTGAAGTGTGCAGGAAATATGGCATAAACCAGATAATACACCTGGCAGCAATTCTTTCGGCAAATGCTGAGAAGAATCCTCAAACAGCATATGATATCAATATGAATGGAACATATAATGTGCTGGAAGTGGCAAGGGAACTGGGTATAGCAGTATTTACCCCCAGCTCGATAGCAGCTTTTGGGGCTAACACCCCGGCTGACAATACACCCCAGGATACTATACAAAGGCCTTCCACAATGTACGGGGTAACAAAGGTTGCAGGAGAACTTCTCTGTGACTATTACTTCAAGAAATATGGCGTGGATACAAGAGGGGTGAGATTCCCGGGCATAATCTCCTATGCAGCTTTGCCGGGGGGAGGCACTACAGACTACGCAGTGCATATTTATTATGAAGCATTGAAGAATAAGAAATATGCTTCCTATATAGGAGCCGGTACATATATGGATATGATGTATATGCCTGATGCACTAAAGGCAGTACATGACCTCATGGAGGCGAATCCTGACAAGCTTTTGCACAGGAATGCGTTTAATGTTACTGCAATGAGCTTTGAGCCTGAAATGCTTGCCGCAGAAATCAGGAAGCATATACCTGAATTTATATTGACCTATGATGTTGATCCTGTCAGACAGGCAATAGCAAACAGCTGGCCTAATTCCCTGGATGACAGTGCTGCAAGAGCGGAATGGGGATGGAATCCTGAATATGATTTGGCGTCGATGACAAAGGATATGCTGGAAAAGCTGGCAGTAAAGCTGAATATTAAAGAATAAGTATATAAGGTATTAAGGAAAGGGGAGGTAAACAGAATGGGTTTGCATGATCTGGATTTTATAACTCAAAGGATTAACGAACTTAAGGAGCAGGGTGTTTACAGGAAGCTTCCGGTATTGGAGAGCCCCTCAGGCCCGAGATGCATAGTTAACGGAAAGAATGTAATCAACCTTTCCTCCAACAATTATCTGGGTTTGGCCAACCATCCGAGACTCAGGGAAGCGGGGAAAAAGGCTATTGATAAATGGGGCATGGGAGCCGGTGCGGTAAGAACAATCATAGGTACAATGTCCATACATGAGGAACTGGAAGAGAAACTGGCCAAGTTCAAGCATGTGGAAGCTGTTTTGGTATTCCAGTCAGGCTTTACGGCAAATGCCGGAGCAATTCCCGGGATAGTCGATAAAGGGGATGTAATTATCAGCGACGAGCTGAATCATGCTTCCATTATAGACGGCTGCAGGCTGAGCAAAGCTGACGTAGTAAGATATAAGCACAGCGACATGGAAGATCTGGAAAGAGTAATAAAAGAAGTTAAAGATAATTACATCATAAAGCTTATTATCACTGACGGTGTTTTCAGCATGGACGGTGATATAGCAAAGATTCCCGAAATCGTTGAACTTGCGGAAAAATATGGATGCCTCACTTATGTTGACGATGCGCATTCCAGCGGAGTGCTTGGGAAAAGCGGTCAAGGCTCTGCGCATCACTTCGGGCTGAGTGACAGGGTAGATGTACAGATAGGGACTCTTTCGAAGGCTATAGGAGTTGTAGGAGGATATGTGGCAGGAAGAAGGAATCTTATAGACTGGCTGAATCACAGAGGAAGGCCTTTCCTCTTCAGCACTGCGGCACCACCTGCAGTAGCGGCAGCTTGTATTGAAGCAATAAACATACTTTCAGAAAGTACAGAGCTTACTGATAGAATGTGGGATAACGCAAATCATTTCAAGAAAAAGCTCAATGAGCTGGGCTTCAACACAGGAAAGAGTGAAACCCCGATTACACCGGTAATAACAGGGGACGACAGAAAAGCCGTGGAACTGAGCAAAAGGCTTTTTGAAGAAGGAGTATTTGCACAGGCAATAGTATTCCCGACAGTTCCGAAGGGTGGGGCAAGGGTAAGGACAATAGTGACAGCAGCACATACAAAGGATGATCTTGATGAGGCGGCGGCAGCCTTTGCAAAGGTTGGAAGAGAGTTGGGACTGATAAAATAATACAGGGTAATATCAAGGGGGCGACGCAAAACTACACGGTAAGCAGTCAGCGGCGCCCCTTTTTCTTATCTGAAGAATGATGCGACACAGCTATAAGTTTGGGGACATGGGGACGTTTCGCGTGTCTCACTGAAAGTGAGACAGGGGAAACGTCCCCATGTCCCCAAGGCTTTTGCTCTGGGAATATGACTGCAAACTGATGGCTGAAACATTTGCCAGAGGCATTACGTCATTACTAATGATATAATAATAGTATCTATTTTTATCCGGGGGTGTAAAAATGAGAAAATACTTTTTAATAATATTAACAGCTTTTATAATTGCTGCAATTACAGGTTTTTTTGTTTTCCCGCAGCTTTGGACAACCGTTCAGTACACTCCTGACAAAGTGCATCTTGTTGTCGAAGACGGCATTGCAGGGGATGAGGATTCACCTATTTTGGAAAACGGCCAGCTGCTGTTCTCCATTGATACTATAAAAAAATTCATCGATCCAAATGCCCATTGGGATGAAAAAGCCAATAAAGCGGTATTTACTACAAAGAATAAAGTGCTGATAATGAAGACCGGGAAGCTCACTGTAATGGTAAATGCCCGTCCTGTGGATATTAATATACCCGTAAGACTTGTGGGCAACAAGCCGTATATACCCATACAGATGCTGGACACAATGTTTGGAATAGAAGTTCAATGGATTGAGGAAAATAATGTTGCGGTGCTTGATTATGCAAAAAATACCGTTCAGATTGCAGTGGTTCAGAAGGACAACAGAATCATGAGGGCAAAGCCTGCCTTGTGGTCCCCGGCAGTCAGAAAAAATATTGACAAGGGTGAAGTGCTAAGAGTATTCGGCGGGGATGAAAAGTGGTACAAGGTAAGAAGCAAGGACGGGTTTATAGGGTATATGCAGAAGAAATATGTCAAAACTGACCTCATTGCCTCAGAAACGGATATGACTGAATCTGCCGGCAGCACTGCCTGGAAACCGGAGCGGGGAAAGATAAACATGACGTGGGAATATGTAGGGAACAGGAATCCGGATGTATCACAGCTGAAAAATATCAGCGGCCTTGATGTGATATCCCCCACCTGGTTCTATATTGTGGACAAGCAGGGAACGGTAGCAAATAAGGCTGATATCGGCTATGTGGACTGGGCCCACAAAAACGGCCATAAAGTGTGGGCCCTTGTAGGAAACGGATCCGATCCGGATATTACTCACGATTTTCTGAACAATACCGACACAAGGGAAAAAATATATCAGCAGCTGCTGATATATGCCAAGCTTTATAAGCTTGACGGGATTAACATTGATTTTGAAAACATATATATGAAAGACAGGGATATGCTTACTCAATTCATGAGAGAGCTGGCACCTTTGTTAAGGGAACAGGGGCTGGTAGTGTCGATTGATGTCACCTTCAGGTCTTCCAGTGAGAATTGGTCCATGTGCTATGACAGAAAAGCCCTGTCCAAGGTGGCTGATTATGTCGCAGTAATGGCATATGATCAGCATTGGGCTGCAAGTCCGATAGCAGGCTCTGTTGCAGAGCTTGGATGGGTTGAAAGGGGCCTTGAAAGAATTCTTGAAGAGGTTCCGGGGGAAAAGCTGCTTTTGGGACTTCCCTTCTATACAAGGGTATGGAAGGAAGAAACTATAGATGGTAAGATCAAGGTATCGTCAACAGCAGTATCCATGGGGAAGGTGGAACAAATACTGTCTGAAAAGAAGCCGGAAGTAATATGGGATGAAGAAAGCGGCCAGTACTATGCCGAGTATAAGGAAGGCAAGGCCACATATAAAATTTGGATAGAGGATGACAAGTCAATAAATCTCAAGTCATCTCTAATCCACAAGTATGACCTGGCGGGGGCGGCGTCCTGGAGAAAGGGCTTTGAATCGGAGGATATCTGGGCTGTGCTTGAGGACAACCTGAAGGTGAAGCAGAATTATGCCCAATGGGCTAATGCCAATAGTACAGCTGCTGATTAATTTGCAAAGGCTGATGTTGCATGACTATGGGAAATGAAATAAGAATATCGGTAAGAGATTTGGTGGAGTTTGTTTACCGCTCAGGGGATCTGGATTCGCGGTTTGCAGGAATGGGAAAAGCCATTGAAGGAACCAGACTGCACCAGAAAATACAAGGTTTGAGAAAAGATGAGGCGGCAGGCAGCGGAGAAATCTACCTCAAGGAAATAAGTGTTTCCATGAGGATATGTGTCAGGGGCATTACCTTTATTATTTCCGGAAGAATTGACGGATTGCTGCAAGGCAGTGAAGGCATTACCCTGGAGGAAATAAAGACAACTTCCAGCCCGTTGGATATTATAGGCGAAGACACTTACCCGGTGCATTGGGCACAGGTAATGTGCTATGCTTACATGTATGCATCGGAGCAAGCCCTAAAAACGGTCAATGTCCGCCTGACCTATTATAATGCCGACAGCGGCGAGCAAAAGGCTTTTATCAAGAGGGCCGATATCGAGGAACTGGAAAAACATTTTACCGAAGCGGTGGAGAAGTATTATGATTGGGCTTATACAGCCTGCGAATGGATTGCATTGAGAAACAGCACCATAAGGGATATGGGATTCCCATATGACAAATACCGGAAGAATCAGAGAAAGCTTGCAGTTGCAGTATATAAGACAATAACTGCTTCGAAGAGGATTTTCATTCAGGCCCCTACAGGAACGGGAAAGACAATCTCGGTGCTTTTTCCTGCAGTTAAGGCTTTGGGAGAAGGCAATACCGATAAGATATTCTATCTGACTGCAAAAACCATAACCAGGCAGGCAGCCTTGGATGCAATCAGCAAGATGAAGTGCAAGGAACTCAGAATCAAAGCCGTTGTGCTGACGGCAAAGGATAAGATATGCTTCAAGGAGGAATCCGACTGCAACCCCGAGTACTGCGAATATGCAAAGGGCTATTACGATAAGGTGAATGCAGTATTGAAGGAGGTTTTTGAAAAGGAGGACATAATTACTAGGGAACTGGTGGAGGAGTATGCCGGAAGGCATATGGTGTGCCCCTTTGAGCTTTCGTTGGACTTATCCTATTGGACGGACTGCATTATATGCGACTACAATTATGTTTTTGACCCCAGGGTAAGCCTCAGAAGGTTTTTCACGGAAACAGAAAGCAATTACGTGCTGCTGATAGACGAAGCGCACAATCTTGTGGACCGTGCAAGAGAAATGTTCTCTGCGGAGCTTTATAAGAAGCCTTTCCTTGAAGCAAAGCGCTTGATGAAGGTAAAAGCACCTTTGATATCAAAGGCAGCTAATGGTATCAACTCAGCTTTGCTTAAAATAAGGAAGAAAAGCGGAAGCAAGAACTGCTGCATGGCAAAAGAGGAGCTGAAAGAACTGTGCCAGGCCCTTAGGGCTTTTATCAGCCATAGTGAGGAATGGCTTGGTTCAAATCATGGGGAACAAGGATACCGTGAGGTACTGGAGCTTTATTTTGAGGCAGCGGCATTCTTAAGGATTTACGAGATTTTTGATGAACGATATACTGCATATGTTGAGCTGCCGGGAAGTGATGTAAAGCTAAAGCTTTTTTGCCTGGATCCTTCCAAGCTTCTTGGGGAAATAACCGGACGCATGAAGGCTTCCATCTTCTACTCGGCTACTTTGACGCCCTTGTATTATTTTAAGGATATTCTCGGAGGCAGCGAAGAGGATTATAACATAAGGCTGGATTCTCCCTTCGAGGAATCCAACCTTAGCCTGACTGTTGCCGGCAATGTGTCCACCAGATATACGGACAGAGAGGGCAGCCTTTCGGAAATAGCCGATTACATCAAGACTGTAGTAAGTGCAAGAAAAGGCAATTATCTCATATTTTTCCCTTCATACAAGTATATGAATGAGGTGTTTGGCCTATTTACCGAGAGATATCCGGAAATCGGAACAATTTTGCAGCAGCCTGCCATGCAGGAGGAAGAAAAGGAGCGCTTTCTTCAATGCTTCTGCCGGGATAATGAAAAGGAACTGGTTGGATTTGCAGTGATGGGAGGAATTTTTTCGGAAGGAATAGATCTTGAGGGGGAAAGGCTTATTGGGGCTGTCATTGTGGGTGTAGGGCTTCCGCAGGTATGCTTCGAAAGAGATATTATCATGGATTTCTTTAAAAAGAAGAACAATATGGGTTTTGAATATGCATATATGTATCCGGGGATGAATAAAGTGATGCAGGCAGCCGGGAGGGTCATCAGGTCTGAATCTGACCGGGGCGTTGTGCTGCTTATAGATGAAAGGTTTTGCAGCAGCCGATATACCGGTATCTTTCCCCGGGAATGGCTGCATAATAATAATGTAGAAAGCCATGAGGAATTAAGACGAATATTGGAGGAGTTTTGGAGTCGGACGGAGTAATATATGATATAATAATTATATTATTATTGCTGACAGTTTTAGGAGTAATTAAAAATGAGTGCGATTTCAGCTGAAAATATGAAAAGCTTCTCAGACACTGTATCAGATCTATATACTCTGTTCTTCAGGAGCTATCCCTTTATGAAGCCTTTTCTCATGAATATATTCCTGTTCAGCTCCGGCAACTTTGGAATAATCATCAAGGAAGAAGGCCGCGAGGCAGGCAGGTTTTCAGTTTACCACAGTGCCGAAGGCGTTATTGTCAAAGAAGGAATCAAAGAGGGGATCAATGTAAGAATCACATTGAACAGAAAGCACTATGAGGATATGATGCAGAACAGGAAAAAGTATATGGAAAAGCCCTATAAGCTGCTTAAGTTTTTCCCGGCCTTTTTAAGGTCTGTAGCAATTGATGACAGATCCCTGGCGGAGAATGTACTTGCAGGAAGCAGAGTAACCTTGAGGCCCGGCTTAGACAGCGACATATATTATTTGTTAAAGTGGTATAATGACATTGAGTTGAACAAGCTTGCAGGCTGGAGCAATTCCAAGGCAACTCCGGACAAGTTGAGGTACAATATCTCAAGAAGCTTTGGGTATGATCCTATGAACCTTATGATTGATAATGAAGAGGGAACGCCTATAGGGACAATACAGCTCTATGATTTCAATGAACAGGATAAAAGCTGCAAGCTTGGCATAAGAATCGGGGATAGGGATTATTGGAGCAAAGGATATGGGGAGGATGCAGTCAGGACAATTCTTAAGTATGCATTCTTCAATATTGATATATTCAGAGTTACATTGAAGGTATATGAGTACAATGAGAGGGCAGTCAAATGCTATCTCAAATGCGGCTTCCGCTGCGAGGGCAGAACAAGGCAGTCGGCATGCATAGACGGGAAGTTCTATGATGAAATTATAATGGGGGTACTGAAAAGCGATTTTATCCGGTTGTCGGATAAATAAGACACGGGGGGACATGGGGACGGGACACGGGGACGTTTGGGACACGGGGACGTTTCTCCTGTCCCGCTTTTCGGGACAGGAGAAACGTCCCCGTGTCCCAAAACGTCCCCATGCCCCCCGTGTCTTATCACTTGTTTCCCATGTCTTTCATATCCTGCATCATATCTGATACTCTGAAATAAGCATTTCTCGCTGAACGTGAAACCTTTTTGCGAGTTTTTGAACTTAATGCAGGGATTAAAACCAATCCTGCCATTGCACCTAATGCTCCCCAAGTCATCATGCTTCTGGAGGCTCTTCGCATAACGATAGCACTTCCTTTCGGTATTTATGTAAGCCTTTGAATGTATTGTATTAATAGGTTGCTTTTTTTTGTATTTATTAAACCATGAAAATAATAGTATTTTTAAATTCCGGATAAATCGAATTCGGGAGTATAGATGCTGTGTGCAGATTCCTTGCCCTGCATAAACCCGTTTTCCAGGCCAGCTTCAAAGAAATAGCCAAGCACTTCATCATATTCGGACAAGCTTATTCTCCTGTTGATATCATTATATTGAGAGGCTTTGTGCATTGGAGTATATTGGCACATGATGCTCATGTATGCGTATTTTCCTATATTTTCACGTACCCATTGGAAAATTCTTTTTGAATCCGGTCCTAAACCGGGGAGAACCAGGTGCCTGATAATCAGTCCCTTTTTAATCATTCCGTCTTTGTCAAACTCAGGGTACCCTGCCTGATTATGCATTGCTGTTACAGCCTTTGAGGCATACTCAAAATAACTGCCGGTATTTGAATATTTTACCGAGTATAAGTCACCATAATACTTGATGTCGGGAAGGTAGACATCAACAGTTCCCTTAAGAATTCCGATGGTTTCTTCAAGTTCATAACCGTTGGTGTTGTATATGATCGGCACATGCAGGCCTTTCTCTTTTGCCTTTCTTACAGCCTCGATAATATGCAGTGCATATGGAGTGGGAGATACAAGGTTGATATTATGAGCACCCTGCTCTTGAAGCTCCAGCATTATCTCCGCCAATCTTTCAATTGAGATTTTTTTGCCGGTTAATGCACCGGAGGATGCTTGACTGATGTCATGATTCTGGCAGAACACGCATTTCATGTTGCAGCCGCTGAAAAACACTGTGCCGGATCCCCTGCCGCCGCTGATGCAGGGTTCCTCCCATTGATGAAGGCAGGCCTTTGCAACCAGCATTTCTGATCCGGCACCGCATAAGCCTTTGCCTTCATATCTGTCGGAACCGCATTTTCTGGGGCAGATTCTGCAATTTTTCAATATATCATACATGGTGATTCCCTTTCCGCTCCACAGTTTATCAGAAGGTTTCAAACCTTCCGATAGAAATATTAAATCATATGGAGAAGCAAATTTGAAGGAATTATTTATGCACGTATAGAATACTACTATGCTGAAAAATTGCAGGAAAAATGTAAAATTAAGCAAAATTAACGGAGCAAGGGTGAGTTTTATGACTGAACAGGATTTGCTATTCTCTTTGGATATAGGTACCAGAACCGTTGTCGGCATAGTGGGATTCCATGACGGTCAGAAATACATAATCAAGGACTTTGAAGTGGAGGAGCACAAGGAAAGGGTTATGTATGACGGACAAGTTCATGATATTGAGCTTGTTGCAAAAGCAGTGGAAAAAGTTAAGGAAAGGCTTGAAGAAAAGACAGGCCTTAAGCTTAAAAGAGTATCCGTTGCTGCTGCAGGAAGGACCCTGAAGACTTGCAAAGGTTTTGCGGAGCTGGATGCGGATCCGTCTGTGGGAGTTGACAGGGAATTAATAAGCAATCTTGAAATTGAAGCAATCCAAAAAGCTCAGAAAAGCATGGAGGAGCAGACAGAAGAGGGGGAACAGTCATTTTTCTGCGTAGGGTATGCCGTGGTGCGCTATTTTCTTAACGGGGGTATAATCGGCAATCTTGAAGGACATAAAGCAAAACGCATAGGAGTGGAAGTTCTGGCTACTTTTCTTCCCAGGCTGGTGGTGGAAAGCCTGTATGCAGTAGTCGCAAGGGCGGGCCTGGAGGTTTCAAGCATTACTTTGGAACCTATTGCGGCGATGAATGTGTCGATTTCCAGCAGCTTGAGGCTGCTAAACCTTGCTCTTGTGGACATTGGAGCGGGAACATCAGATATTGCACTGACAAAGGACGGAACTGTATTTGCTTTTGCAATGGCCTCTATTGCGGGAGATGAGATAACCGAAAAGATAGCCCAAGTCTTGCTGCTTGATTTTGACGAGGCGGAAAAAGCCAAAATCAGCCTGAATAATGAAATTATCAAATACACCGATATAATGGGACTGATTCATGAAAAGAACTCATCGGAGGTTTTGAATGAAATAGACGAATCAATCAGGATACTTGCTGAAGAGATAAGTAATAAAATACTTGAATTCAACGGGAAAGCGCCAAGTGCGGTATTCCTTGTAGGGGGAGGAAGCCAGATACCAAGGCTTACCGGATATATTGCCGAATACCTCCGGATACCTTCGGAAAGAGTAGGGGTAAGAAGCACCGATATCATAAGGAATGTGGAGATAGAGAGCAAAGGGCTTTCGGGACCGGAATTCATAACACCTATAGGAATCGCTGTTACTTCTTATTTTAACAGGCAAAAGGATTTTCTTCATGTAACCGTAAATGGTGTAAACGTAAAGATGCTTAATACAAAAGCTCTTACCATAGCAGACAGTCTCATAATGATGAATTACAATCCCCGCAACCTTATAGGCAGGAGGGGAAATCCGCTGACCTTCAAGGTCAATGGAAGAGAGGTAATTGTCAGGGGAGAACCGGGAGTACCTGCAGTCATATATCTTAATAATAATATTGCAGGACTTGACAGGCCCATTACAAACGGAGATGAAATAATTGTGAAGCCTGCTGTAGAAGGTAAACCAGCAGAGGCTAATGTAAAGGATTATTTAGGCGATTATATTGAAAAAACAGTTTATTTAAATGAAAATCCCCTTAATCTTAGGCCTATGATTACTATAAACGGTCTTGAATGTAATTTGGATGCTCCTATTAAAAATAGTGATGAAGTGAATATAGAAAATATTGATACAGTACATGAGCTTTTGAAATCTCTGAATTTGAATTATAATAATATAGAAGTTGAAATCAACGGCAAAAAGGCAGAGCCCGGCGATGTCATAAATGACGGAGACCATATCAGCTATAAAGTGCTTGAAAGAACAGAAACGGAGAGCTTTCGGAAGCCTGATAAAAAAACAGTCTGCGTGAACGTGACTATAAACGGAAAACCGGAAGTTTTAGTGACAAACAAAACCCAATGCTTGTTCGTGGATGTATTTAACAATATTGAAATAGATTTCGACAGCATAAAGGGAGTAAGTGCTATGCTTTTAAACGGGAATAAAGCTAGTTTCACCGACGTGATAAATGACGGGGACGTAATTGAGCTTCACTGGAAGGAAAAATAGCAGGAATTTTAGTTGATATATCATTAATGGGCAATGGAAACGTATATAATATATCAGTACAAGTAGAGATGCAGTTGTAAACGCAGAAGAGTGGGGGATGCATATGAGCAGAAGCATGAAAATAGGTATCGGTGTAATTATTGTTTTATTGATTGCGGCTGCAGCGCTGAGTGCGGCAATGGTAAGCGGAGATAAAATCCATTCCAATATTTCAATTAACGGAATTGATGTGAGCGGTTTTGTTCCTTCACAGGCGGAGAGCATGCTGAAGAAAAAAATGGAGCCTATTATTGACAATCTAAGTATTGTCTTGAAATTTAAAGGAAAAGAATGGCAGTTGAAATATAGGGATATTGATTTTAAATACGAGTATGAAGATGCGGTGACAAAAGCTTATGATATAGGGCATAAGGGCAGTTATTTCAAGAGAATTAAGGATGTGGCTGCAACTCAGCTGAATGGAGAGGATATAAAGCTTAATTATTCCTATGATTCACAATACTTGAAAAACAGACTGGAGGACATTTCAAAAGAATTGGAACAGGAAGCCAGGGATGCATCAATAGTATTGAAGGAGCAAGGCTTTGTAATTACTGATGAAGTAGAGGGCAGGAAGCTTGATGTCAATAAATCCTGCGATATTATTAAAGCTCTGCTGGATAAAGCCTCGGAAGGAGAGGCGGAATTGGCTGTTGATGTTACAGAACCGGAAATTAAAAGATCCGACCTTGAAAATATAAAGGACAATATTGGAGAGTATTCAACAAAGTTCAATGCAGCTGATGTTGACAGGACTCATAATATAAAAATCGCCGCCAGCAGTGCATCACACATATTGGTTAAGCCCGGTGAGGTCTTTTCCCTGAATAAGAGCATGGGCCCACGCCTTGCAAAGTTCGGATACAAGGAAGCCGATGTCATAATAAATAATGAGCTGGTTCCCGGCATCGGAGGAGGAGTATGCCAGGTTTCTTCCACCTTATATAATGCCGCACTGCTTTCAAATCTTAAAATAGTAGAGCGCAAGAGCCATTCCCTGCCATCCAGCTATATAGCTTTGGGAAGAGACGCAACACTATCAGAGGATTATATAGATTTAAAATTTGAGAATAACACCAAATATCCCATTTACATTTATGGAGAAGTGAAGGGAAGCTGGGTTAAATTCAGCATATACGGCTATGACGAATACCCGGAAAGAACTGTCAAGATAAAGACAGAGACAATTAAGGTGACTCCCCCTCAGATAAGCATAATAGAAGATCCTGCTCTTCCGGAGGGAACAGAGGTGGAAGAAAAGAAGGCATATACCGGGTATGTTGTCAAAAGCTACAGGGTGGTTATGGAAAACGGAAAAGAGGTTTCAACCGAGGAGCTTCCATTAAGTGTTTACAGGGTTGTAAACGGGGTAAAAAGAGTGGGAACCATGAAGGTTGAGCCTCAGCCGGCTGAAAATGAAGTTTTGCCGGAAGTACCCGGTGATATATAACTAAAGTGCATTAAAGCTGTCATGACAATAGTACTTGGATTGGAGAATGTTTTATGAACGATTCGCTGTATTCCAAGAAAGCTATTTGCCCCATATGCGGCAAGCAGTTTTTTTCAATGAAAGCCAAGGTCAATTCCTGTAAAGTTAAGAAGAAGGATGAGGATTTCTGCATCCATTACGAGGACTTGAACCCCATGTATTATGAAGTTTTTGTATGTCCTTCCTGTGCATACGCAGCCCCGGAGAATTCTTTCAAAGAACTGACGGAAAAAGAAGTCAAGCTTCTTAAGGAGGTCTTTTCGGGAAGAGAAGTGAGCAGAAGCTTCTGTGGCCAAAGAAGCCTGGATGATGCGACAGCTGCGTACAAGCTGGCCATTCATACTGCCGAGCTGAGAAAAGCGAGTGCCAGTGTGCTTGCGGGATTGTGCCTTAGGCTTGCATGGCTTTACAGATTTAAGGGGGACAAGCAGGAGCAGCTGTTCCTGGAATATTCGCTCCGGAACTATTTGGAAGCTTATGATAAAGAACCGCTTCCAATCGGGAATCTGAATGAGATATCCTTGATGTATCTTTTGGGTGAGCTGTCAAGAAGGCTTGGGAAGCTTGATGACGCTATCACCTGGTTCGAAAAAGCAGCAACAAATCCCGAAAAGAAAGAAAACCCCATGATTGAGAAGCTGGCAAGAGAACAGTGGGCATTGACTCGGGAGCAGCACAAGGAAAGTGAAAAATCCGAATAGAAATAAAGCTAAAAACTGTCCAAGAGGACACGGGGAGGACACGGGGACGTTTCTCCTGTCCCGCTGAAAGCGGGACAGGAGAAACGTCCCCGTGTCCTCCCAATGCCCTCGCGTCGCATTATTCATAATTTGTGAAATAATTTTAAAAAAAATTTCACTTTTAGTTGATTGAATTGTCTGAATATATTAAATAGAATATTATTATAGGCATTTCAATGTATCATGGCAGTTTCAGGAATTGTTTATGCATCAATTTTATCGTAAATCAGTGAGGAATGTATTATGATTGACAAGGACTTGTTCATAAAAAAGATTGAGGAAAGTGTATCAAAGGTTATCGTCGGCAAGAAGGATGTGTTGGAAAAACTATTGGTAGTTTTGTTTGCGGGAGGCCATGTGCTTATTGAGGATGCTCCCGGAGTAGGCAAGACTACTATGGTTCATGCGCTTGCAAGATCAACCGGCTGCAGCTTCAAGAGGATACAGTTCACTCCCGACCTGCTTCCGTCAGATATAACAGGGGTTACGGTCTACAACATAAAGCAAGGCGAATTTGAGTTCAAGCATGGACCGATAACATCAAATATTGTTTTGGCGGATGAAATAAACAGAGGTTCTCCTAAAACACAGTCAAGCCTTCTTGAGGCTATGCAGGAGCGGCAGATAACAGTTGACGGAAATACATGGAAGCTGCCGGAGCCCTTCATGGTGCTTGCAACCCAGAATCCCATAGAGTATGAAGGCACATTTCCGCTGCCTGAAGCACAGATAGACAGGTTTGCAATCAGAATATCCATGGGTTATCCCACTTATAACGAAGAAAAAAGCATTTTGAACAAATGCAGTTCGGATAAAGCGCCGGAGAATATAGAACCTGTTATCAGCGCGGAGGAAGTACTGGAAATTAGAAGACTGGTTGAAAAAGTGCATGCGGATGATTCCGTACAGGATTATATTGTAAAGCTGGTCCGGGGTACAAGGGAACACAAGGATGTGTACCTTGGCTGCAGTCCAAGGGGAACACTGGCACTTTTCAGCAATTGCCGTGCACTCGCCTATATCCGGGGAAGGGAATACGTGCTGCCTGATGATGTAAAGGAGCTTGTATTCTGCACTCTTGCCCATAGGATCATATTGAAATCCGAAGCTGCAATACAGGGTAAGGATCAATACTCCGTACTTGCGGAAATCTTAAAAAGTATTAAAGTACCGGTGGCGAACATTAATGGTTGAGATGAATAGAAAAGCCCTTGCATTGATTCTGCTCATTTTTGCTGCAGCACTTTTTGCAGGAGGCATATTTATGTATGGAATCTTTCTGACAGCTTTATTTCTGGCAATAATATCCTATGCCTCCGGCAGGTACATATATAATAACCTTGTTAATCTCACATGGGAAATAAGCAGTAATGCAGTAAGGGGGGACAGGGTAAGCCTTAAGACCGATTGGTATAATGCAGGCATTATACCAATTCCTTATTTGAAGGTTATAGCCGGCCTTCCCAAAAGACTTGCCGGTGAAGAACAAAAACAGAGGGTGTATTCCATAATGCCCGAAATGATAACCACTATGTCCAGAGATTTTGAATGCAGGCATAAGGGCGTTTATAAAATTGGAATAATTGAAACTGTATTCGAGGATACATTGGGCATATTCAAGTGGAAAAAGGTTTTTTACGACGACAGATATCTTGTTGTATATCCCAAGGTGCATTTATTGAAGCATCTGGACATCCCTATGAGACAGCAGTACGGTACTTCAGCTGTCAAGCATGCTGCATACGAGGACTGCACCGGCACCAAGGATATAAGGAAATACATAATCGGGGACAGCTTCAAAAAAATACACTGGAAGGTAACCGCACACAGAGGAGATTTTTATGTAAGAAATGTTGAAATCAATGCTTCCGCGGATTTAATCGTATTTCTTGATTTGTACGATTATGGATTTGATGAGGAAACAGCTTATGACATTGAAGAAAAAGGAGCGGAATGTGCTGCATCAATTATAAGATATGCTTTGGCAAATTCAATGTCCGTGAATTTCACGGCAAAGGGAGAGGAACTGGTAAGCCTTTCGGCGAAAAGAGCCGACAGGTTTAATTTGTTCCTTGACGCCGTAAGCAAGTTTTCATCAAAAGGGGATATACCCATTGGGGACCTGGTCAGAAAAGAAGCAAGAAAACTGGACTGGGAAGCTACTGCAGTAGTTATAACCCCTTGCATCGAAAAGAATGCTTCCGCATTTCTCTCTTTGAAAGCTTCAGGGACAGAGCTTGTAATAATATACCTGTGCGGAGACGGCGCTAATGGCGGAAAGGACGCAGAAATACTGAAGAGCAGCGGCCTTAACGTGTTTGCGGTCGGTTTGGAGGATGATATAAATCAGGTACTGGGAGGGCATTATGAATAACAGGAATATAAAAGAAATACTGTTCTATTTCAGCCTGATATTTATGATGGTTTTCAGCTTTAACCTGGCACTTAAAGATTTTGTCGGGATAGATATGCATTTGATTGGAGTGTTTTTGATTTCTCTGTCTGCATCAGCTTCAGCATCGATGCTCCTTTTGTTTCCGGCGGCTGTTTCGGCAGGTTTGATTCCCGCAGCGGGGTTTCTGCTTTTTTACTGCTATAAGGAGCCTGCATCGGTGAGGCTTTATTTAAAAGAGGCACAGGAGTTTACAACATGGCTCCTGGGGTATCTGGCGGGTTACAATTACTTTGAAAAGGCATATTCCTTGCTGTTTATCATAGTCATTACACTTCTGGCCGCATTGATTACTTCAACTGCCGTATATAAGGGGAAAGGAGTCCTTCCGCTTATTCTTGCGGGTACTGCAGTAATGGCCTACTTTTGGTTTGTATATGTCGAATCCGCCAGGTTGTATCTTGCATTATTCCTGTTTGCATCCATAATGCTTTATTCATATAGAACATTTAAGAAGAGGCTCCGGGAATGGATAGCGGCAGGCTGTATTATCGATTACAAAGCAGGGCGGAACTGGATGATTTGTTCCGGAGTTGTAATTGCAGCGGCTTTATTGTTTTCTGCAGCTCTGCCCTTAAAAATTGGCCCTGTAAGGTGGCAGTGGCTTAATGATAAAGCCGTGAGCCTGTTCCCCTTTATTACTGAATGGAGGAACGACGTACTGGAGTCATACAGCTTCAGCTCCGCAGGATATTCGGACAATAAGCTGGGCGGGGAAATACGCTGGGATGATTCAGTGGTTATGCTTGTAAGGACACGGGGGGAAGAAGCGCTTTATCTCAGGGGAACCGTTATGGACAGATATTATGAGAACAGCTGGAACAAGTCGGGAAAGAGGTATAAAGAGTACAAACCGGGCCATTTAATGCCTATTCCATACGGAAAAGATATAAAGGTTTATACAAGGGATCTGGAGATATCACACAGGAAGCTTCTGACTTCTACCATATTTGCCCCTTATTCATTATATCGGATACAGCACGGCGGGAAGAGGACATATATGGATGAAGATTCGGAGGCATATGCTTCCAAAATTGCCGCAACAGATACGTCATACAGGGTGACAAGCATAATCCCTTACATTGATGTTGCGAAGCTGAGGTTGTCCGGGGCAGAGACTCTGGAGGAAGATGATTTAAGGCGCTATACTGCCTTGCCGGAAGATATTCCCGAGAGGGTAAGGTCATTATCCCATAGAATAACAAATGCATATAGCAGCAATTATGACAAGGCTAAAGCCATAGAGAAATATCTGCGCCAAAATTATATGTATTCTCTCAAACCGCCGCAGCTGCCTTCAAATAAAGAATTCACTGACTATTTTCTTTTTGAAGGAAAAGAAGGCTACTGCACATACTTTGCAACCTCCATGGCGGTACTGCTGAGGGCTTCGGGAATACCCTGCAGGTATGTGGAAGGATTCATAGCAAGCTATGAAGGATCTGAAGAAAGAGAAGTAAGGGGTACCGATGCACACGCCTGGGTGGAGGTTTTCTTTGACGGATACGGGTGGGTAACCTTTGAACCTACCCCGCAATATCCGGTGGTCGAAATTCTTGAGCCCGGGAGTGTAAAGGATGAGGTATTTGAGGGAGCTGCCAATGACACAGTTACAGTGGAAAATAAAAGAGCCGGTATGCCCGGATACTTTGGGCAGCCTGAGGGTGCGGAAAGGGTCGGAAACGGTACAATTAGCGGTGATATAAAAAAATCATACAATTTTGCAAAAATAATATTACTGATCGCTTTGTCAGCTCTAACCGCAAGAGTAATATTTTTGTATGTAAAGCAGGCAATAACGGAAATTGGCCTTGGACGCAGCAGCGGGAAAAGGTTTGCTGCAGATTATATAGAGGATATTAACAGATATTTGAGACGTGCCGGATTTGAGATGAAAGGGTCGGAAACGCTCAGGGAATTTATGAACAGAGTGGGATTAAGTTTCAGGGAAAATCCCGGCCATATTTCAAAGATTATAACGATATTGGAAAAAACCAGATACGGCGGTTATGAGCCTTGTGCGAATGAGAGAAGCATTCTCAAGGTTTTCAGAAAAGAAGTGAAGGCCTTTGCAATAAAAAAAGCCGGTATTTTACGCTATTTTATAAGCATGTATGTCCTTGGAGACAGAAAAAATGCAGTACAAAAATTTCATGTTGAATTCAAAAAAATTACATGATATAATAATTCCGTTAGCGTGAGTGGCGGAACTGGCAGACGCACTAGATTCAGGTTCTAGCGGTCGCAAGGCTGTGCGGGTTCAAATCCCGCCTCGCGCACCAAATATGATGGTAAAGAGCTATAGCAAAGGTTATAGCTCTTTTTGTTTTATTTTATAGAGATATAATGCTAATTTCCAATTGTTTGGGAAGTTTGTACATTTTGAAGTTTTAATTTTATAGATGTATAATAAATATGTACATAATTATTTTTCAGGAGGTTGTTAGTTAAATGGGGTCCGTGAGGGTAATGCCGGATAGTACATGCGATTTGTCTCCGGAGCTTATTGGAAAGCATGGCATTTCGGTTGTGCCGCTTTATGTTATTTTCAACGGGGATTCATTTAGGGATGGAATAGACATAAAAACAGATGAACTGTATAAAATGACAGAAAGGCTGAATACACTAACTGTCCGGAATGCCCGCATTACAGCACAGGAATTTCCTGAGGGAAGAATAGAAGTCATAGATTCAAGAAACCTTTCCGCCGGGATAGGGTTACTGGTTATGAAAGCAGTTGATTTTGCCGGACAAGGCCTTGGAATATCTGAAATTGAAGAGGGCAAGATGATTCTTGAACAAAAAATAAGGGGTAAAAAAGAAAAGGCATTAAAAAGCATGCCGGAGAATACCTTGACAGATAAGAGTATTATCGATTCCCGGAGTGTTTTTGTCACCCATTCAATGGCGGATGAAGAGGCTGAGTATCTTAAAGGTGTACTTGAACAAAAGCTGGAAGGGCCCGAAATAATAATTACCAACGCGGGATGTGTGATTTCAAGCCACTGCGGCCGGGGAACCGCAGGTATACTTTATATGGAGAGTTCAGAAGCATAAATACTTAAGAGCAAATGCGGAGGAAAATGATGAACAGAGACAGTTTGAAATATAAAATGCTGGTAACCGATATGGATTATACGCTTCTCAACAAGGAAAAGAGAGTATCTGACAGAAACAGGGAAGCGTTGAGAAGGGCAATGGAGAAAGGTGTGCATATGGTAGTTGCAACAGGAAGGATCTATACCTCCGCCAGAATATATGCAAAATTATTGGGACTGGATACACCGATTATTGCCAGTAATGGCGCGTTGATAAAAGACGCCTCCAAGACTATTTTCAGGGATATTTTGAGTCAGGATACTGTAAGGGAGATGCTGAGATTATGCCACAAGTACGGAATCTATTGCCACTTTTTCACAGAAAACACGATTTACTCGGAAAAGCTTATAAATGTATCATTGCGTTATACAGAGTGGAATAAGTACATGGGCGAAGAAGACCAGGTTAAAATAAGAATTGTTGATGACGGAGAGGAAATTATTGAGGCGGCTAAATCCGAAGTATTAAAAGCTGTTGTGTTTGATGACGATGATGAGAAGATACAAAAGCTAAGGGATGGTATTATGGAAACCGGAATAGTATCTGTAAGCCAATCAATGAAACACAATCTGGAAGTGATGAACAAAGGCGTTACCAAAGGAAATGCCGTCAGGATACTTGCACAGCTGTACGGAATAAACCGGGAAGAGGTTATTGCAATCGGCGATAATGAAAATGATATCAGCATGATTGAATATGCCGGCCTTGGAATAGCAATGGGAAATGCGGAAGAATGCTTGAAGAGGGCTGCTGATCATGTTACAGGGGATTATCAGGAGGATGGAGTGGCGGAGGCTATAGAAAAGTTTATATTATGATTCAAATTTTCAAAATATTTGTTTTACGAAGGCTCAATATTATGTTAACATAATGTTGAGGGTAAGCAAATACTTTGAAAGGGAAGAAACAGCATGAAAAAGCTTTTTCTTTTTATCGCTGCAGTATTGGCAATGGGATACATGAGTTTCATCAGTATGAGCATTCCTGCTGTTTTGGAGAAAAAGAGCATTGAGTATGGGAATGACGGCAGTGCTGCCAATACCATGCCGGAAATAAGAGTGATGACGTACAATATTCACAGGGGGATAAATAAAGAGAATAAGCTGGACTTGAACGGAATATCAGAAGCCATAAGGGATTCGGGAGCAGAGATAATTGCCCTTCAGGAGGTGGAAAGGTTCTCGGTGAGGACCGGATTCCGGGATCAGATCAAATACATTGCAGACAAGCTTTCAATGAAATATGCCTATGGAAAAAGCATTAACATATTGAACGGCCAATACGGAAATGCGATATTGAGTAGATTTCCCATTGAGGAGTATGAAGTATGCAAATTGCCTTCCGATGGGGAGAGAAGGACAATTTTAAGGGCGGTGCTCAATGTATACGGAAACAGGATACATTTTTACAGCACTCATCTTGGACTTGATCAGGAAGAAAGAGATATTCAGGCTGAAGAGATTGTAAGGTTGGCTGAAGAAGACAGGAACTCCATAGTTTCAGGGGATTTTAATTCAAAAGCGGACAAGCTTGGGATGCTCACCGAAAGATACATGGACTGTGCAAGCTATGAAAATGATGATATTAGGGTGACCTTTGAAGGGGAAGGGCTGAGTGAGCGTATAGATTACATATTCGTTTCAAGAAATTTCAGGGTAAAGTCATATGAAGTGCTTAAATCGGATGCATCAGACCACTATCCTGTGGTCTGCACATTGGATTTCATAGATTGACGCAAGTCATTTTTTTTTTGCAGATAATAAGTATGCGGCAAAGGCTGCGCATATTTCGAGGAAAGAATTTGATGCTATGCCCTTTAATCCAAAACGGGTTTTATTCGAACAGGATGCTTTGAAATACCCATTGGGGCGGGAACTATTTGATTACTTTAAAGGCAGGGATGTTCAAACAGGTATGTTGAAGTCTCATAACAGAGTCACGGATATTCCGGGCAAGACACCGGCGCAGGCGTATTCCGAAGGCAAGAACACACTTGTAGTCGGTGTCAGAAGGACCTTGAATTTTGAAAGCTGCAAGCCTTCTGCCCATTACCAGCTTCCTCTCGCAACAGGTTGTATGGGTATGTGCATGTATTGCTATCTGAACACACAGTTGGGTAAGAAGCCTTATATGCGGGTATATGTGAATGTGGAAGGAATACTTGAGGCTGTGCATAACGGGCATACCACTGTAAGGTTCAGTCTAAACGCTGCAAATGTAATTAAGAAATACGAGCACAGAACGCCGGAAGCGGAGGAAAGGGTGTCAGCGGCGAGAAAAATTGCCGGGCATGACTATCCCTTAGGGTTTATAATAGCTCCCGTCTTGCTTTATGAGGGATGGAAGAAGGATTACGGAGAGCTGCTCAATATGCTGAAAGACAAGCTTGATACGTACATAAACAGGAGCATATGCTTCGAAATAATTTCACACAGGTTTACTTCCAGAGCAAAGAAAAATATAAGCGAAATATTTCCCGGCAATGACCTGCCGATGAATGAGGAAGAAAGGCGCTTCAAATACGGCCAATTCGGCTATGGCAAATATGTATATAATAGAGAGCAACTTTCGGATATGGAGAGCTTTTTCAGGGAAAGAATCGCAGAAATTTTTCCTAACAGCAGGATTGATTATATCATATGAGTGTATCAAAATTACAAAATTATGATATAATTGAAATGTATTCATGTATGTACAAATTATGGTACATGCAAATAATTATTGTGGGGGTATGATTATGAACAGGTCTTTCAAAAGAATAAGCTGGCTGCTTACTGTTGTGATGATTCTGGCTATGCTTCTTCCAATGGGCGGCGTATGGGCGGATGAGAGCGGTGCGGCAGCTGCCGGCAGTGTGAACTTAACTATAGTTCATACTAACGACACACACTCCAGAGTGCTTTCAAGCAGCAGTGAAATCGGTTTTGCAAAGATTGCATCCAAGGTCAAGGAGATAAGGAGTTCCAATGAGAATGTTCTGGTGCTTGATGCAGGAGATACATTCCATGGGCAGACCATTTCCTCACTTGTCGAGGGTGAAAGTGTTGTCGAAGTCATGAATATAATAAAGTACGATGCCATGGTCCCGGGAAATCATGATTTCAACTACGGACAGGAAAGGCTTCTTGAACTTAGTCAAATGACAAACTTCCCTATAGTTGCTGCAAATATTACCAAGGCGGACGGCAGTGCTTTTCTGTCTCCTTATATTATTAAGGAGTTCAAAGGGGTAAAGGTAGGAATATTCGGCCTGGCTACTCCGGAAACAACATACAAGACAAACCCCAATAATGTAAAGGGCTTGACTTTTGAAGATCCGACGGCTGCAGCAGAAAGAATGGTTCAGGAACTGGAAGGAAAGGCCGATATAATTATCGCTCTTGCACATCTTGGATTGGATGAGTCCTCTGAATATACAAGCAAGCTTGTAGCTGAAAAGGTTGACGGCATTGACCTGATTATTGACGGGCACAGCCATACGGTTCTGACGGAAGGCCTAAAGGTTGGCGATACGCTTATAGTCCAGACCGGTGAATATGACAAGAATTTCGGTATTGTTGAATTGGCTTGTGAAAACGGCAGCGTAACGGCTGCGAAGGCTTCACTTATCACAATAGAGGCAGCGGAGCAATTGCCTGAAGATGCTGAAGTGCTTCAGGCTATTGAAGGAATTAAGGCGGAACAAGATGTGATAACATCAGTGGTAATAGGCAGGACAGAAGTTGAACTTGATGGCGTAAGAGAGCATGTCAGGGCGGGAGAAACAAATCTTGGCAACCTCATAACTGAAGCAATACTGAAAGCAACAGGCGCGGATGCAGTCATCACAAATGGCGGCGGTATCAGAGCTTCAATAGATACGGGAGACATAACCAAGGGGGAAGTAATTACTGTACTGCCCTTCGGGAACTATGTGGTAGTTAAGAAAATTAAAGGATCTGATATCATTGCAGCACTTGAGCATGGCGTATCGCAGTATCCCGCTCCTAACGGAGGATTCCCTCATGTTGCAGGGATAAGATTTGCATTTGATCCGGCGGCTGCTGCAGGAAGCAGGATAACAAAGGCGGAAATAGGAGGTAAGGCTCTGGATCCAAATGCGGAATACCTGCTTGCAACCAATGACTTTATGGCAGTCGGAGGAGATAATTATACAATGTTTGCGCCGGGCCCTGTTATAACGGAACTGCCGGGTCTGGATGAGATTGTAATGGAATACATAGCCAATTACGGTACAGCGGATATTAAAGTTGACGGAAGGATACTGGCAGAGGAAAAGAAAGCCCAGGCAGCAGCTGAATACGAGGTAAGGCTTGGGGATGTTCTTTGGAAGATAGCTGAAAAATTCGGATTGACATATGAAAAACTGGCCGAGTACAACAAGCTGAAAGATGCCAACAGGATTTATCCCGGCCAGAAGCTGTTGATTCCTGAGTTCTAATCATAATACGAAACTGCCGGTTTCATTTCCGGCAGTTTCTTTCTTTTTTGACCTTTAATTATTGGCAATGAAGGAATAATAGGGTATTATATATTATATAGTCAAATTGAACATATTTGGAGGATGCATATTTGAATGTAGAATATATTAATCCTTTTGTCAATGTATCAGTCAACCTAATGAAAATGATATGCAATGAAACAGCTACACGGGGAAAGATATACATAAAAGACTCAACCTTTTCCTCTGATAATGTTGTAATAATTATAGGTGTGGCGGGAGAAATCAAGGGGCAGGTTTTTTTTAGCATGAATAACACTACGGCGTGCAATATTGCTTCAACCATGATGTTCGGAATGGAAGTCAAGGAATTGGATGATATGGCTAAGAGTGCAATTGCCGAGCTTGGGAATATGATTATGGGCAATGTATCAACAGAGTTTTTTAACAATGGAACAAAGATTGACATTACGCCTCCGACGATATTGGTGGGAAAGGAAATAGCCTTTTCGACAAAAGGATTGAAAACCATATGTATACCCCTGGTATTGGAAAAACTGGGGAGAATCGAAATAGATGTTGCATTGACGGAGTATTAATCATTCACAGGAGTTGTTAGCTTGAGTTTGAATATTGTATTGGTAGAGCCTGAGATTCCTCAAAATACGGGAAATATTGCAAGAACCTGTGCGGCTACAGGAAGCCGGCTTCATCTTGTCAAGCCCCTGGGTTTTTCGGTGGACGATAAGCATCTGAAAAGAGCAGGGTTGGACTATTGGGGCTTGGTGAATATTTATTATTATGACTCATTTGCAGAGCTTAAGAGCCGGTATTCTGACGGATTGTTCTTTTATTCAACCACAAAAGCAAAGAAAAAGTATACGGAAGTTATATATAAGGAAAACTGCTTCATAGTCTTCGGCAAGGAAACTGCTGGTTTGCCGAAGCTTCTTCTTGAAGAGAATAAGGAATTCTGCATAAGAGTTCCTATGATAAATAATGCCCGATCACTGAATCTGGCAAATTCGGTAGCAATTGTTGCATATGAGGCGTTAAGGCAGATAGGGTTTCCGGGTATGCATTAAATTTTCCGCATGGAGGAATGTTTATGGGTATAAAGATTATAACAGATTCAATATGTGATGTTCCAAAGGACTATGCCGACAGATACGGCATAAGGGTGATGCCCTTGAGGGTGAATTTTGGCAATACCTCATATATCGATGGTATAGATTTGACCTTGGAAGAGTTTTTAAAAAAGCTGGAAGGGGCAGAGGTTCTGCCTACAACATCACAAGTAACGCCGGGAGACTTTCTCGCGGCCTATCGGGAGGAAACAGCCCTCGGGAATAAGGTTATTTCCATTCATGCCTCTTCACAACTCAGCGGTACACATGATTCAGCGGTAATAGCAAAGGAGCAAATGCCCGGGTCAGATATATATGTTATAGATACAATGGGAATCAGCCTTGGCGCCGGGTTGTTGGCGATCAAAGCTGCCAGGCTGGCTGAGGAAGGCTTTGAAGCGGAAGAAGTAGTAAAACAAATTGAGGCCAGTAAGCAGAAGATGAAATACATGTTAATACTGGATACCTTAAAGTATCTTCAAAAGGGCGGAAGGCTTTCGCTTCCTGCTTCGGTGATAGGCTCAATACTAAGCATAAAACCGATTCTTACAGTAGTAAACGGGAAACTGGAGCTGCTTGAAAAGTCAAGGGGAATGAAAAAGGCAATATTTTCTGTGATGAATAGGATAAAAGAAAACGGCTGGTCTTTAAACGGCAAGACAGTCGGAATAAACCATATTACGAACCTTGAAAGCAGGGATATTTTGGAGGAACAGCTTAAAAAGGAGTTTAATATTAAAGAGTTTATAAGGGGAGAGGCCGGAACAGTGATAGCCACACACGGAGGTCCCGGTGCTGTAGCGGTACACTTTGAAATTTAGGAGCGGATATGATGAAATCTAAAGTATATTTTGCAGGAGTACATTCCAATGCAGGGCAGGAGAGTTTGCTTGTCAAGCTGCGGAAGCTCTTTGACAGAGCCGGATTCGGAGAAATGATTTCACAGAACGATATCGTAGCGGTAAAGATTCATTTTGGAGAGAAAGGAAATACGGCATATATCAGGCCTACTTATGCAAGGCAAATAGTTGATAAGATCAAAGAAAAAGGGGGAAAACCCTTCCTGACGGATTCCAATACGTTGTATAACGGTTCAAGGGCAAACGGAGTGGATCACTATGAGACAGCAATATACAACGGCTTTGCTTATGCAGTTGTCAATGCTCCGATAATAATTGCAGACGGAATACTAAGCAAAAATTCCGTTGATGTTGAGATAAACAAAAAGCATTTTGACAGAGTAAAGATTTCCAAAGAAATTGCTAGTGCATCCAAGATGATAGTGATGTCACATTATAAAGGCCATGAGAATGCCGGATTCGGCGGGGCAATCAAGAACCTGGCCATGGGTTGCGCCCCCGCAGCGGGAAAACAGCAGCAGCATTCAGTGGTAAGGCCGAAAGTATCACGGAGATGCGTTGGATGCGAAAACTGCCTGAAGTATTGTCCGGCAGGTGCAATTACAAAAGAAGGAGGGCATGCACTGATCGGGGAAACTTGCATCGGCTGCGGCGAATGCATTTCCATATGTCCCATCAGGGCGATAAATCCTCAATGGGATATTGAAATACCGGTATTCATTGAGCGAATGACAGAATATGCTTACGGGGCAGTAAAAAATAAAAATGGAAATGCAGGATTTATTAATGTACTGATGAATATTACTCCGCTGTGCGATTGTTACGGCTTCAGCGGTGCATACATAGTACCTGATATAGGGATACTTGCTTCCAAGGATCCTGTTGCAATAGATGCCGCATCCTATGATCTTGTGAACGAACAGACAGGAAACATCAACAGCAGCTTGAAATGCAATCATGGCAAAGGGGAAGACAAGTTCAGAGGTTTATACGGAAATATTGACGGAACAAGACAGTTATCCTATGGAGAGGAAATCGGATTAGGCAGCAGGGAATATGAACTGATAAAAATTTGACAAGAGAATAAAATTCTTATATACTAAATGTATAACAAAAACGAATATAAGCCATACAGATTATTTCCATATTATATAAAAGCAGAAAAAATAAATACTGCGGGTGATGGTTTTCGGGAGAGACCAGTTTTGGCGCCGAAGGGGCAAGTCATAAAAAGATGCTTTACGATGAAGCTCTCAGGCAAAAGGACCGATTACCGGACGCAACTCTGAAAAGCGTAGGCACCGGAGGGTCAACTTGATAAATGAGGTCTTTGCTCATCTATCAAAGAATATCTCAGGTATTATACAGAGGTAGAGGCATAGTCTCTACTTCTTTTTGTTTAATTGGATAAATATCCGTAACCAAAATATTTAGTTGGAGGGATAGGGCTGGACAGAAATATTATTGTGCTGACAAACAACAGTCTGGTAAGGGATGAGTATGGCAAAGACCTGGATATAATATTTATTGATGGGGAATATATTGATGTGCTGAAGTCAGCCAGGGATATGGTGCACAAAGGAGCAAAGCTGATAACTCATCCGTTGATGGGGAGCGTCAAGCCGAATGAAACTCCGTTCAGAAGCATTATTGTTGCACAAGGAGATTCTCTGGACATCGGGTCTCTTACAGTCATGGAGAGCAGTATAGCTTCAGCGGAGAAATTCCAAAGGGATGTCAAAGTACCGTTATGGAATGACAGAGTACTTAATGATTTTAGATTTGTGGACTTGAAGCTTTTTGAAAGTGCTTATGACAGTATTACAAAGTAAAGGGAGGAGTATAAATGGGCAAGGTATATGATGTTGTTATAATAGGCGGAGGACCTGCAGGCCTTTCAGCGGGATTGTACGCATCGAGAGCCAGAATGAGTGCAATGATAGTTGAAAAGGCTAAATGGGGCGGACAGGCAGGTACTACGGAAGAACTTGAAAATTATCCGGGTTCAATTGAAATGCCGACGGGACCCAAGCTTATGGAAAGAATGAAAAACCAGGCGGAAGCCTTCGGAACCGAACTTGTGAAAGACGAAGTATTAAGCATTGATGTATCAGATAAGATAAAGAAAATAAAGCTGGGAAGCGGTAATGAAATAAGCGCAAGAACAATTATAATTGCAACAGGCGCTCAGCCGATGATGCTGGGGATCCCGGGAGAGGCGGAGCTTCGGGGAAAAGGTGTATCCTACTGTGCAACATGCGATGCCGATTTCTTCGCCGAATTGGAAGTTGTGGTTGTCGGAGGCGGAGATGCGGCGGTTGAGGAAGCCATATACCTTACTAAGTTTGCGGAAAAGGTCACAATAGTACATAGAAGAGATCAGTTCAGGGCTGCAAAGTCCATAGCAGAGAAGGCAATGAAAAACGACAAGATTGCTATAATGTGGGACACAGTACCGGAAGAGATTTACGGCGACGGGATAGTAGAGGGTATTAAGCTCAGGAATGTGAAGACTAATGAAGTTACAGATTTCAGGACTGACGGTGTATTCATGTTCGTAGGCACCAAACCGATATCTGATTTTGCCAAGGGCGTTGTAGAAATGGATCAAAAGGGGTATATAATGGCAGATGAAGAAATGAGAACATCAGTTGAGGGAATATTCGCAGCGGGGGACGTAAGGGTGAAATCACTGAGACAGGTTGTTACGGCAGCTGCAGATGGCGCAATAGCAGCGGTCAACGCCGAAAAATATATTGAAAAGAATTTTGAAAATTAAAGGAGGTGAAAATATGATAGAGCTAGACAAGGATAATTTTGATTCAGAAGTGCTTCAAGCAACAGGTCCTGTATTGGTTGATTTTTGGGGAGAAAAATGTGAACCCTGCAAAGCATTAATGCCGGAGGTGCACGCTCTGGCTGAAAAATACGGGGATAAAATGAAAATGTGCAAGCTTAATACTACTCAGAACAGAAGACTGGCAATCGGGCAGAAGGTATTGGGACTTCCAACTTTCATCGTATACAAAAATGGGGAGAAGATTAAAGAAATCAGCGGAGCAGAAAACTGCACCCCTGAAGCTGTCGAAAACCTTATAAAAGAAAACCTTTAAGAAAAGCTATAATAAACTGTATTTATTGAATTACTCAAATTATTAGGGAGGTGAACGTTTTGCGTTTAGAGTTGGGTAATATTTTCATTAAGGATGTACAATTCGGTGATGCTACCAAGGTTGAAAAGGGAACTCTTTATGTCAACAAGGCTGAGCTTTTGGAGGCGGTCAGCGGTGACCCCAGATTGACAAAAATTGAGATTGACATTGCAAAACCAGGTGAAGAAACAAGAATAATGCCTGTAAAAGACGTAATTGAGCCCAGAGTTAAAGTAGAAGGCCCCGGCGGAATATTCCCCGGTATGGTCAGCAAGGTAGATGTGGTCGGCTCTGGCAAAACAAACGTATTAAAGGGTGCTGCAGTTGTTACTGCAGGAAAGATTGTGGGATTCCAGGAAGGCATCATAGACATGAGCGGCCCCGGAGCAGAGTATACACCATTCTCAAAGACTCAGAACATTGTTATTGTCTGCACACCGGTGGAAAAGCTCCAGCAGCATGAGCATGAGCATGCAGTAAGAATGGTAGGATACAAGGCAGCGGCTTATCTCGGAGAAGCAGGCAGAAAAGTAGTACCTGATGAAATAAAGGTATATGAGACTCCGACATTAATGGAAGGTATGAAACAGTATCCGAATCTTCCGAGAGTGGCATATGTATACATGCTTCAGACACAGGGATTGCTTCATGACACTTATGTATACGGTGTGGATCAAAGAAGATTTGTTCCTACGTTCATATATCCAACTGAAACAATGGATGGAGCAATTGTCAGCGGAAACTGCGTATCAGCCTGCGATAAGAATCCGACATACAATCATTTGAACAATCCTATTATTGAGGATCTTTATGAAAGGCATGGCAAGGATTTCAATTTTGTAGGAGTAATAATTACTAATGAAAATGTTACTCTTGCCGATAAGGAAAGGTCCTCCAACTGGACGGCAAAGCTTGCAGAATATTTGAATCTTGATGCAGTCATAATATCAGAAGAAGGTTTCGGAAATCCTGATACCGACCTTATGATGAACTGCAAGAAGATAGCTGCAAAGGGAATCAAGACTGTTCTTGTTACAGACGAATATGCAGGCAGGGACGGTGCTTCGCAATCCCTTGCAGATGCAGACAAAGCAGCAGATGCAGTGGTTACGGCAGGTAATGCAAATGAAATTATTTCACTGCCGCCAATGAAGAAGGTTATAGGTTATCTTGAACCGGCAGATACAATTGCAGGCGGATTCGCAGGCAGCCTTAAGGCAGACGGAAGCATTACGGCTGAGCTTCAGGTAATAACCGGTTCTACAAGTGAAATAGGCTATACCAAATTAAGTGCGGTAGAATATTAATTTTGAAAGGATGAATTAGATGTTACAGGATAAGAAGGTTATCATCATCGGCGACAGAGATGGTATTCCTGCTCCTGCAATAGAAGAGTGCCTAAAGACAACAGGTGCTGAAATAGTATTTGCAGCAACGGAATGCTTTGTCTGAACGGCTGCAGGAGCAATGGACCTGGAGAATCAGAAGAGAGTTTTGGATTTATCGGAAAAATACGGCAAGGAGAATGTTGTCGTAATACTTGGTACTTCCGAAGCTGAATCTGCAGGGCTTACTGCTGAAACAGTTACAGCAGGAGATCCTACTTATGCAGGTCCTTTGGCAGGAGTCTCGTTGGGGCTCGGAGTATACCATATGTTTGAACTGAAGGATCAGGTTGATGCAAATGTATATGACGAACAGTGCGGTATGATGGAAATGGTTCTTGATGTTGATGCAATCATCAAAGAAGTAAGCTCAATCAGAGAACAGTACAGTAAATATTAAGGTTAGTTAAATGGTATCGGGATTTATCTCTATCAGCAAATCTAGAGAGGAGGGAAACTTCTAAATGATTAGAGTTGTACATTATATAAATCAATTCTACGGTGGTATTGGCGGTGAAGAAAAGGCTGATGTCAAACCGGAAATAAGAGAAGGCGTGGTTGGTCCCGGAATGGCTCTTAAAGCAGCGTTGGGAAATGAAGCCGACATAATAGCAACAGTAATATGCGGGGATTCATACTTCAATGAGAATATGGAAGAAGCTTCCGCAGCAATTCTGGAAATGGTTAAGAAGTATAATCCGGATTTATTCATTGCCGGCCCGGCTTTTAATGCAGGAAGATACGGAGTAGCCTGCGGATCAATCTGCAAAGCGGTCAAGGAGAAATTTAATATTCCCGTGGTCACCGGTATGTATATTGAGAATCCGGGAGTTGATATGTTCAAGAAGGACGTCCATATAGTTGAGACAGCAAATGCTGCTACGGGAATGAGACAAGCAATTCCCGCAATTGCTAAGCTTGCCATGAAGCTTGCCAAGAATGAGAGTATCGGTGCGCCGCAAGAAGAGGGCTATATTCCAAGAGGTGTCAGGAAAAACGTATTCAAGTCGGAAAGAGGATCCAAGAGGGCTGTTGACATGCTGGTAGCAAAGCTCAAAGGCGAAAAGTTCGAGACAGAGTATCCTATGCCTGATTTTGACAGAGTTGCTCCAAATCCTCCGATTCTGGACATTAAAAAAGCCAAAATAGCTTTGGTAACTTCAGGCGGTATTGTACCGAAGGGCAATCCGGACAGGATAGAATCTTCAAGTGCTTCAAAATATGGGAAATATGATTTGACAGGTGTAAATGACCTGACTGCAGAAACCTATGAAACAGCTCACGGCGGCTACGATCCGACATACGCCAATATAGATGCCGACAGGGTGCTCCCTGTGGATGTACTGAGGGATCTGGAAAAGGAAGGCGTTATCGGAGAGCTTCACAGATACTACTATGCAACTGTAGGAAACGGGACATCAGTTGCCAATGCAAAGAAATTTGCTGCAACCTTTGCACAGGAGCTTGTAAAGGATGGAGTACAGGCAGTTATTCTCACATCTACCTGAGGTACCTGTACGCGTTGCGGTGCAACGATGGTAAAAGAAATTGAAAGAGTTGGAATACCGGTAGTGCATATATGTACCGTTGTTCCGATTTCCTTAACCGTAGGGGCTAACAGAATAGTTCCTGCAATTGCAATACCACATCCTCTGGGGAACCCTGCCATGAGCAAGGAAGACGAGAAAGCATTAAGAAGGTCCATTGTTCTGAAAGCTCTTAAAGCACTTGAGACAGAAATCCACGGACAGACGGTATTTGAAAAGTAGTAATAAGGGTGGTGCATACCACCCTTATTTTCACCAAGAAATTTTGGAGGTGTAAAAGAATGACTGCACCAGTAGTTAAAGGAGCGGCTTATGTTCTTGTCCATACGCCGGATATGATAATGCATTACGGCACCACATGTGCGCTTGAACATGAAGCCAATCCGGAATCGGAATTCTTAAAGAAATTTCCTGAGTTTGTGAGAAGTTATGAGGAAGCGGTGAAATATGCTCCCAATCAGGTATATATAGGGAATATGCTTCCCGACGAACTTAACACAATAGAAAAACCTTGGTATAAGAATCTTGTCCAGGATGCTGATGGAGAGGGCAAGATGGGTGAGATTATTGATCAGGATGAATTATATGTTGCATTGAAACTTAGCGACGCTTTTGATCTTGTTGCATTGGAAAAGACATTCCTTGAAGATACAAAGGCGAAGCTGGCAAAGAAGCCGATGTATACCGAAGCTGAGCTGGCAAAGCTTAAAGAAGGCGCAGAGCAATCTGAAATTGACAGCAGAGTCAAAGAAGGAGCGGAGCCTTTATATATGGGCAAGAAGCTGGTCGGCTGCGTAAAGGCTGCTCATGATAAGGATAAGAACCTGACAGCTCATATAATGGTAGAAAACCTTGTGGTTAAGGCATCAGGGGTAATCGCATTGAAGAACCTGATATACAGAAACAATATCCCGGCTGATTCAATTGAGTATGTTATTGAATGCTCGGAGGAAGCTTGTGGGGATATGAACCAGAGGGGCGGCGGCAATTTTGCAAAAGCTGTTTGTGAAGCCGCAGGTGCAACAGGTGCCACCGGTTCAGATACAAGAGGCTTCTGTGCGGCGCCGGCCCATGCACTTATAAATGCTGCCGCAATGGTGAAATCAGGGGTATACAAGAGTGTGGCGATAGTTGCGGGAGGTGCAACCGCAAAGCTGGGTATGAATTCCAGAGACCATGTGAATAAGGGTGTTCCGGTATTGGAAGATTGCCTTGGTGGTTTTGCGATACTACTTACGGAAAACGACGGCATTAGCCCTGTACTCAGGACTGATACAGTCGGAAGACATACCGTAGGCACCGGATCATCGCCTCAGGCCGTGATGGAATCCTTAATAACCAAACCTTTGGATAAAGTAGGAATGAAGATAACTGATGTAGACAAGTACTCCGTAGAAATGCAAAATCCGGAAATAACGGAATCGGCAGGAGCAGGGGATGTTCCTCTGGCAAACTATAAAATGATAGCAGCCTTAGGAGCGAAAAGAGGGGACATTGACAGGACGGAAATGATGTCATTCATCAAGGAACACGGTATGCCGGGGTTTGCGCCAACACAGGGTCATATTCCTTCGGGAGTGCCGTTTGTCGGGGCTGCGAGGGATATGATTATGTCAGGCGCAATTGAAAGGGCGATGATAGTAGGGAAAGGAAGCTTGTTCCTTGGCAGAATAACTAACCAGTTTGACGGAGTATCCATTATAATGGAGAAAAATACAGGCAGGGAAGATTCAGCAGGTACTGTTTCCAAAGAAGAAGTGAAGGAAATGGTAGCAGAAGCAATGAAAGATTTCGCATCCTTCTTACTGAATGGAAGGCAGGGGTGATATTGATGTCTGATAATCAGGTCAAGTCAATGATTGGGGAAGTATTCAACGAGATTGCCGACGCTATTATGACCGGGGAATTCGGAAAAAGGGTAAAAGTAGGCCTCACTACTCTTGGCAGTGAGCATGGTACTCAGGAGCTTGTAAAGGGTGCAGAGGCAGCCGCAAAGAAGTACGGCGACTTTGAAGTTGTGCTGATTGGCCCCAAGGTTGATACGGAGCTTAGGGTAGTTGAAACAGACAATGAAGAAGAGATGCATAAGAAGATGGATGAGCTTCTGGACAATGGAGAACTGGATGCTGCCCTTACTATGCATTACAGCTTTCCGATAGGCGTTTCCACAGTGGGCAGGGTTATTACCCCGGGCCTTGGCAAGGAACTCATACTTGCCACTACTACAGGCACTTCATCAACTCACAGGGTTGAGGGGATGGTCAAAAATGCCCTTCATGGAATAATTGCCGCAAAAGCATTGGGCATTAAGAATCCAACAGTAGGAATACTTAACGTGGATGGCGCCAGACAGGTTGAAAGAGTACTCAAGGAACTTAAAAGCAACGGATATGACATCAATTTTTCAGAATCCGTAAGAGCTGACGGGGGTGTGGTCATGAGAGGCAATGACCTGCTGTCGGCCGCAGCTGATATCATGGTAACGGACACATTAACCGGCAACCTTATGATGAAGATATTTTCGGCATTCACAACCGGCGGAAGCTATGAATCATTGGGCTACGGCTATGGCCCGGGTGTTGGAGATAATTACGGCAGAATAATCGGCATATTATCCAGAGCTTCAGGAGCACCGGTAGTATGCGAAGGGTTGAGATATATGGCAAGCTGCGCCAAAGGCGGTTTGACAAAGATAGCCAGGGAAGAATATGAAAAAGCCAGAAAAGCCGGGCTTGACAGCATATTAAAGGAACTGACGGCCGATAGTGCCAAAGCCGCACCGAAGTCGGAAGTAAAGCAGCTTGAGAAGAAACCGGTAACAAAATCAATAGCCGGAATAGATATACTTGAGCTTGAAAATGCCGTATCTTCTCTTGCCGAAGAGGGAATATACTCAGAAAGCGGAATGGGCTGCACAGGGCCAATAGTACTTGTAGCTGAGGAAGACTACATCAAAGCGGTTGATGCACTTCTAAAGAATAAGCATATTACTGAAAGGCCTTTGGACTGCAATTGTTAGTTGATTACACGTGAAAGACACGGGGAAGACATGAAGGACACGGGGACGTTTCGGGACACGGGGACGTTTCTCCTGTCCCGCTGAAAGCGGGACAGGAGAAACGTCCCCGTGTCCCGAAACGTCCCCGTGTCTTGCCCGTGTCCTTTTTGTCACATAAAAAATTAGGGTGGAAATTTTTGTTGGAAAATACTATAATATATTTATATTGCAATTGTAATACAATTGTAATATAATAAACATCCAATTATATTATTAAGGGGGAAGATTGATGTTAAAAAAGGGTTTAATACTAGTATTGGCGATTGTGATGGTTATGACAATGTTTACAGGCTGCGCCCAGCCGGCACAAGCACCGGCTGAACCGGCTCAGGAAGCTGAACAGGCTCCGGCAGAAGAAGCAAAACCGGAATTATCCTTTGGTATGATAACGGACGTTGGCGGACTCGGAGACAAGTCTTTTAATGATTCGGCTTGGGAAGGACTGCAAAAGGCAGGAAAGGAACTGGGAGTTGAACCGGTTATACTTCAGTCAACAAAGCAGGAAGACTATGAAGCTAACATAGGAAATATGGCTCAATCTGTTGATCTTTCCATAGCTGTCGGTTTCCTGATGGAGCAGGCTATGATATCAGGAGCTGAACAGTATCCGGATATGAAGTTCGGAATAATTGATATGGTAGTTCCTAAACCAAATGTTATGTCAGTCACATTCAAGGAGCATGACGGCTCATTCCTGGTTGGTGTTATTGCCGGTCTTACTACAAAGTCCAATATTGTTGGTTTTGTAGGAGGTATGGAGGGCCCTCTGATCGAAAAATTTGAAGTTGGTTTCAGAGCAGGCGTTGCTTCTGTTAATCCGGATGCAAAAGTTCTTGTGAACTACACAGGTGCTTTCGACAATCCTGACAAGGGCAAGGAAATTGCAATTTCACAGTTCAAGCAGAAGGCTGACGTTATATATCACGCATCCGGTGCTTGCGGCATAGGTGTAATACAGGCAGCTGACGAAAATGGTTTCTGGGCAATCGGTGTTGATCAGGATCAGTCAGCGGTATCAAAAAACAATAAGGTTCTCTGCAGCATGATTAAGAGAGTTGACGTAGGTACATATACTATAGTTAAGTCATATGCTGACAATAATTTCGCCGGAGGAAAGGCAATCGAGCTGGGACTTAAAGAAGACGGCGTAGGCTTCAGTGATGGTGGAAACAATGTACCGGCTGAGGTTAAGGCTGTTGCAGACAAAGCTAAAGAGTTAGTTGTTAACGGCACTATAGTTGTTCCGTCAACAAAAAAAGAATTAGAGGCATTCAAGCCGGTAGAAATAAAGTAATCAACATCGTGTAGTTACATGATGAATCAAAGCTAGATGCGCTGCTGCATCTAGCTTTTGCTTCACCTTTCTGATACCAGATGCCGGACACCGGATACCTGATTAGGGCAGGGCTTTGGAGTGCTTCACAAATTCTTGTTTAAAATGATATAATTAAGACATGCGAAATGTTGCATTTTTTGAGAAGGTTTTCTTATTTGATTTGAGAGGTGGGATATAAATTGCCTGCAGTAATTGAGATGAAAGGTATAAGCAAATCCTTTCCCGGTATACGGGCAAATGACAATGTCAATCTGAAAATTGAGCAGGGGGAGATACATGTATTGCTGGGTGAGAACGGCGCCGGCAAGTCTACGCTTATGAATATACTTTACGGACTTTATCAGCCTGATGAGGGACAGATATTTATAAAGGGAAAGCCGGTCAAGATAGTCAATCCGAATGTGGCGATTTCTCATGGTATAGGTATGGTTCACCAGCATTTCATGCTCGTTCAGCCCTTCACCGTTACAGAGAATATCATATTGGGAAAGGAACCAAAGAAGGGAGCTGCTTTGGATATTGACAAGGCAATAAAGGATGTAGAGGAAATTTCCAAGAAATATGAATTGAAAGTGGACCCCCGAGCTGTTGTCCAGGATATTTCCGTAGGAATGCAGCAGAGGGTTGAAATATTGAAGACCCTTTACAGGGGAGCTGAAATACTTATACTTGATGAGCCGACAGCGGTGCTGACACCGCAAGAGATTGAGGAATTATGCATTATTTTGAGGAGCCTGGTGGACCAGGGCAAGTCAATAATACTTATTACTCACAAGCTTAAGGAAGTAATATCTATGAGCGACAAGGTAACAATCATCAGAAGGGGTAAGGTCATTGACACACTGAATACAAAGGATACAAACATTGATGAACTTGCAGAAAAGATGGTGGGCAGAAAAGTGAGTCTCACGGTGGAGAAGAAGGAAGCTGAAGTTTCTGCTCCGATTCTGGAGATCAAAGACCTAAGGGTATTGAACAACAGGAAGCTTGAGGCAGTTAAAGGGATAGACCTTCAGGTTCATGGCGGTGAAATACTTGGAATCGCCGGAGTGGACGGCAACGGTCAGAGTGAACTTGTACAAGCCATAACCGGGCTTTCAAAAGCAGAAGCGGGAGAAATTCTTCTGGCCGGCAAGGATATTACAAACCTAACTCCGAAGGAGGTAATTGCCAGCGGAGTGGGGCATATACCGGAGGACAGGCATAAGAGAGGCCTGGTACTGGCATATAGCCTGGCGGAGAATTCCATATTGGGGAGCCATCACATGAAGCAGTTCAGACAAGGTTTTGGGCTGAACTACCAAAAAATAAGGGAATATTGCAGAAGGCTTATTAAGGAATACGACGTCAGGACACCGAATGAACGGGTACTGGCAAAATCCCTTTCGGGAGGAAACCAGCAAAAACTGATTGTTGCAAGGGAAATTGACAGAGATCCAAAGCTTTGTATAGCTTCACAGCCTACAAGGGGACTGGATGTGGGGGCAATAGAGTTTGTGCACAAAAAGCTAATAGAGCTGCGGGACGAAGGCAAAGCTGTGCTTCTGGTTTCCCTTGAACTGGATGAGATAATGGATTTATCAGACAGGATAGCAGTAATGTATGACGGAAAAATCGTAGGAATCCTTAATGCAAAGGATGCAACAGAGAAGAAGCTCGGCATTATGATGGCTGGCGGAAGCGCTCAGGATGCTGTATAGGGGGAATGTGAAATGGAATCTGGAATAAATGAATTTAAAGAAGGACTGTTGAATACGTTAAAGGAAATTGCATATCCCCTTGTCGCAATACTTATTTCTGTTATTGCGGGGGGTATTCTGGTTTACTCCTTTGGCAGTGACCCGATAATAGCATATACTGCCATGATAAAAGGAAGCCTTGGGGATTGGAATAAAACCGGAGAGACTTTGGTTACCGTTACCCCGCTTATCTTGACAGGCCTGTCTATTGCTTTCGCATTCAAATGCAATCTTTTCAACATAGGAGTGGAAGGCCAGTTTATTATCGGATCTATTACTGCAGTATGGGCAGGATGGGCTTTTGCGGGATTGCCGGCAATACTGCATCTTCCTCTGACACTGCTTGCAGGCACCGTTGCCGGCGGGATTTGGGCTTCGGTTATCGGCTGGCTTAAGGCCAAGGTGGGCTCCCATGAAGTAATAAATGGAATAATGATGAATTACATTGCAATGTATACGAGTAATTTTCTGGTAAGGACAGTATTGAATGTACCCGGCAAAGCCTATTCCATTGAAATTGCCGATACCGCTAAGCTTTGGAGGTTTTCTCAGGCTTTTGAGCAGTTTAATCATTCAAGACTGCACATTGGAATAATCCTTTCCCTGATAGTAGCCCTGATTGCTTATTATATACTTAATAAGACTGTAAGAGGGTATGAAATAAGAGCTGTCGGCTTCAATCCGCATGCAGCCGAATACGGCGGGATAAGCGTCAGGAAAAATATAATCCTTGCAATGATTGTTTCAGGTTTGTTTGCAGGGCTGGCAGGAAGCATAATGGCTACGGGAGTCCAATACAGGGTAAATAACCTGTTCGGTTTTACAGGCTATGGATTGGATGGAATTGCCGTTTCGCTGGTAGGAAATAACCACCCCATCGGAATCATACTCTCGGCATTTCTTTTCGGAGTACTGCAAAAGGGCGGCCCCCTTATGCAGATACAAGGGATTCCTAAAGAGGTTGTCGGTATCATTCAGGGAATAATCATACTTTTTGTAGCTGCAAACTTTGTTAAGGTAGTAATGGAGAACATTAAACTGAACAAGGACTTGAAGAGAACTGCAGTGAAAGAGGAGGTGGAATAGAATGGAGGGCGTAGGCATTTTAACCATAATTGGCATAGTAGTTACAGCCAGCATAAGATCGGCTACTCCGCTGATATTCGCCTCCCTGGGAGGCAACTTCTCCGAAAGATCCGGTGTTTTCAATATAGGCCTCGAAGGAATTATGACAGTCGGTGCTTTTAGTGCGGTATTTTTCTCATATAAGACAGGTTCCCCCTGGGCAGGGCTTTTAGGTGCCATGGTTGTCGGAGGCTTGTTCGGACTGCTTTTGGCGTTCATGAGCATATATTTCAAAGCAAATCAGGTTATAGTGGGTACTGCGATAAATATTCTGGCAGCCAGCCTCACTACCTTCCTGCTGGTTGAAATCTGGGGAAGGCCGGGGCAGACGGACAATGTTGAATACTTTAAAGCTGTGGGGCCCTTCAATCTGTTTACTTACTTGGCGTTTGTCATGGTAATCGTATCATATTACGTAATGTATAAGACTCCCTTCGGATTGAGAGTCCGTGCCGTAGGTGAACACCCAAGAGCTGCCGATACATTGGGGGTCAATGTTTATGTAATAAGGTACATATGTGTAATGATAAGCGGTGTACTTGCAGGAATAGGCGGAGCATCACTTTCCATAGGGTCAATGAGCCTTTTCAAGGAGGGAATGATAGCAGGCAAGGGCTTCATTGCACTGGCTGCATTGATATTCGGGAAATGGAATCCGATAGGGGCGGCGTTGGCATGCCTATTCTTCGGCTTTGCTGTTGCACTGGAAACAGTTGCGACAAATTTGCCGGTTCCCAGGGAGTTTCTGTATGCGCTTCCATATATAATGACGATGTTTGCGGTATCAGGATTTGTAGGAAGAGCGGTTGGACCGGCTGCAGGCGGAATTCCCTATGAAAAAGGTGAAAAATGATATTATGATAAATTATATAATGCGCTTCGGCGCATTATTCCTTTTATTTACAGAAGCAAATAATTATGACTTGTCCCTCATATATGCTATAATATAAGTGGATTTATGCTATATAATAGTAATAGATAATTTATTGCATAGGATAGTATTATTTCATTGATGGGGGGTGATGAAATGAGAATGGGATATGATTTATTAATAGAACAACAGCAGAAGCTGATAATGACGCCTGAACTAAAGCTGGCTCTGAAGATACTTCAATTACCTGCAGTAGAGCTTGAGGAACTGTTACAGCAAGAATTGGAAGATAATCCCATTCTTGAACTGGCGGACGATAACAGGGATGAAAAATCCGAAGTACAGCAAAAACAAGATAAAAAGGAAAAGGAAAAAGAAAAAGAAATTGATTGGAAGGAATACTTCCAGTTTCAAGGCAAGAGTTATGCTGAGGAGGGCTTTGACAGTGATGAGGCTGCTGAACTCTCCTATGAGAATTTCATAACCTACTCATATACATTGAAAGATCACCTTATTTCACAGCTGCGGGTATCCCAAATAAGCAAAAAGCTTAGAGACATAGGAGAGTATATTATTGAGAGTCTTGATGAAAACGGATATCTTACCATTACAAAGGAAGATCTGGCAGCCATTCTTGATGTGAAGCCGGAGGAGGCAGAGGAAGCATTAAGTGTGATCCAGACCTTTGAGCCTTTTGGAGTAGGCGCATCAAATCTGAAGGAATGCCTTTTAATACAGCTTAGAAATAAAGATATTTATGATAAGAAAATTGAAGTGATTATAATTAACCACCTGGATGATATTGCATCCAACAGGATTAACAATATATCGAAAAAGCTCTCTATAAGCATTGAAGAAGCTCAGAAATACAGCGATATTATTAAGAACCTTGAACCAAAACCCGGCCGGGCATTTGAGGAGGGTACCTCAACAAAATATGTAACACCTGACGTATATATAGAAAAGGTAGGAAAAGAATACGTAGTAATAATCAATGACTATTATGGTTCCAAGCTTATGATAAATCAATTTTATAAAAAGATGCTGATTTCCGAGGATAAGTCATCTCAGGCCTCCGCTTTCATAAGCAATAAGCTGTCCTCTGCAATGTGGCTGATAAAGAGCCTTGAGCACAGAAAAAACACTTTATATAATGTTGTGAAAGCTATATTGAATTATCAGATGGATTTTTTTGAAAAGGGACCCATGTTTCTGAAAACAATGACACTGAAGAAGATTGCTGAAATGGTAAATGTACATGAGTCAACAGTAAGCAGGGCAATAAACGGCAAATATGTGCAAACACCCCGGGGGATATTTGAAATAAAGTACTTTTTCAAAAGCGGTGTTGATAATCAGGACGGAGAAGCGATTTCTTCTGAAAGCATCAAAAAAATGATTAAGAGTTACGTAAGCGGCGAGGATGCAAGCAAGCCTCTAAGCGATCAGCATATAGCAGATTTACTTGTGAAGGAAGGATTTATGATTTCCAGGAGGACAGTGGCGAAGTACAGGGATGAACTGGGCATCTTGTCTTCTTCAAAAAGAAAAAGATATTAAAGGCGGCAATGATAAGGCCGCTTTTTTATTTTCTTGCATACTTTACTGATAAATTATAAATTTTAACAAATAATACAATATTATATTGAAATTGGAACATGCATATAATATAATTAACTCAATCGGGACGTTATCATTATATACGGGACAAAATATGACCATAGGGGTAATGCAATGAACGAATTTTTGAATTTACAGAAAAGACTGGTTCCGGAAATAATAGAGATTACAGAAAAAAGATATAGCATTCTAAGGGCAATTGAGTTCAATCAGCCTGTAGGGAGACGCGCTCTTGCGGGAATACTCGGGCAGAGCGAACGTTGGGTAAGGAGTGAGCTTGATATCTTGAAGAGCCAGAATCTGATTTATGTGCAGGCTTTGGGCATGGTGGTAACAGATGAAGGCAATGAAGTGATAAACAAGCTCAGGGATTACATATCAGAACTTAAGGGGCTCAAGGACCTTGAAAAGGCAGTCAGGGAAATGCTCAACATAAGAGAATTAATTGCAGTGCCGGGGGATACGGAAAATGAGCTGCAGGTAGTTGTTGAAATGGCCAAAGCGGCTTTTGAATATATCAAAGGAATAATAGAGGATAATGATATAATCGCAGTGAGCGGAGGTTATTCCGCATTGTCAGTTGCCGAGAATGCACGCAGGATTGATGCACAAAACATTACCATAGTTCCTGCCAGAGGCGGAATAAAAACCGATATGGAGCGCCAGGCAAATATTGTTGCAGAGAAGTTAGCCAAGAATATCGGAGGCAATTATTATCTTCTGCATCTTCCGGACAATATAAATGAAGATATGCTGAAAAGGATGGCTGATGATCCGGATATAGCCAAGGTGCTCAATTACATCGCTGAAACTGATGTTTTGATATACGGCTTAAGTTCCTTTGAATCCATATCCAGGAAAAGAAATTTTACCGAAGAGCAGGTTGAAGAGCTTAAGACTTTGAATGTCAGGGCTGAGGCAGTAGGCTGCTATTTTGATTCTAACGGAAATATTGTATATAAATCAGGCAGCATAGGTATAAAACCTGAGCATTTAGATAGTATAAAAACTGTAATGTCAGTTGGAGGAGGAGCCCGAAAAGCTGAGGCTATCGTATTGACAAGCAAGGGCAGAAAAAACAGAGTAGTTGTAACTGACGAAGCTGCTGCCCGTGAAATATATAAGATTTTAAAAGGAGGAAATTAAAATGGCATTAAGAGTAGGAATCAACGGTTTTGGAAGGATAGGGAGGCCGGTTTTTAAAATCGCTTCGGAGAAGTTTGGAGATGATGCAGAAATAGTTTTAATAAATGATTTAACTGATACGAAAACACTGGCACACTTATTGAAATATGACAGCACATACGGCAGGTATGACAGAGATGTACAGGCTAAAGAGCATTCATTAGTCATAGACGGGAAAGAAATTGAGATATGTGCTGAGACAAAACCGGAAAACATCAGGTGGGGTGACTACGGAGTTGACGTGGTTATCGAATCCACAGGCAGGTTCACAAGCAAGGAAGCGGCAATGGCTCATGTGGCTGGGGGAGCAAAGAAGGTAATAATATCTGCTCCTGCAAAGAATGAAGACATTACGATAGTAATGGGTGTAAATGAAGACAAGTATGATCCTGAAAAACATGTGGTAATATCAAATGCCTCCTGTACAACCAACTGTTTGGCTCCTGTAGCCAAGGTGCTTCACGAAAACTTCGGAATTGTAAAGGGTTTGATGAATACAATACATTCGTATACAAATGATCAGAGAATACTTGATCTGCCTCACTCAGACCTTAGAAGATCCCGGGCTGCCGCATTGTCAATAATTCCGACAACTACGGGAGCTGCAAAAGCAGTTGCATTGGTGCTTCCGGAGCTTAAAGGCAAGCTTACGGGGCTTTCTATGAGAGTTCCTACTCCTACAGTGTCGGTAGTAGATTTGGTTGTCGACCTGGAAAGGAATGTCACTGTTGAGGAAGTGAATGCTGCTCTCAAGAGAGCGGCGGAAAATGAGCTGAAGGGGATACTTGAGTATTGTGATGAACCTCTTGTATCCATAGATTTTAAGAAGGATCCGCATTCCTCAATAGTTGATGCACTATCTACTATGGTTATTCAGGATAACATGGTAAAGATTATCTCATGGTATGATAATGAGTGGGGCTATTCCAACAGAGTAGTTGACTTGGTAAAATACATTTCAAATAAGTAGAATCGACTGGGAGGATTCTTGTTATGAATAAAAAGTCCATACAGGATATAGATGTTGACGGTAAAAAGGTGCTGGTAAGAGTAGACTTTAATGTGCCCTTAGATGAAAACGGCACTATCACGGACGACAGAAGAATAAGGGAAGCACTTCCGACAATCAGGTATCTGAGGGAGCATAATGCAAAAGTCATATTGATGTCACATCTGGGAAGGCCAAAGGGGAAGTTCAATATGAAATATTCTCTGAAGCCGGTGGCTGAGAGATTGTCCGGGAAACTTGGAGCCGAAGTAAGGCTCGCCGGTGACGTAATAGGTGAGGAAGTATCGGCAATGGTAAACAGCCTCAAAGAAGGGGATGTAATGCTCCTTGAAAACGTCAGGTTCTATGAAGAGGAAGAAAAGAACGACAAAGAGTTTTCCGGAAAGCTTGCAGCCTTGGGTGATATATATATAAATGATGCCTTCGGTACTGCCCACAGGGCACATGCCACAACAGCAGGCATTGCAGAATACCTGCCCTCCGCAGTAGGTTTTCTGATAAAGAAGGAGCTGGAAATAATGGGGAAGGCTCTGACTGCACCGGAAAGGCCTTTTGTTGCAGTACTGGGCGGAGCAAAGGTCTCGGATAAGATCGGCGTAATAGAAAACCTGATGGATAAGGTTGATACTCTTTTGATTGGCGGCGGTATGGCCTATACCTTCTTCGGGGCAATGGGTTATGAGACAGGCAAGTCCATTTTTGAAGCCGATAAAGCAGAACTGGCGGGTGAACTGCTGAAAAAAGCAGAAACAAAAGGCGTGAAATTGCTGCTTCCCGTTGATACTGTCGTTGCTTCAGAATTCAGCAATGACGCACCTAAAAAAACTGTACCGTCTGCTATGATTCCGAAAGATATGATGGGTATGGATATCGGGGAGGATACAAGAAAAATTTTCTCGGAAATTGTTAAGAACGCAAGGACAGTTCTATGGAATGGCCCTATGGGCGTATTTGAAATGCCGAATTTTGCAAAGGGCACCTTTGAATTGGCAAAAGCTATGGCTGAATGTACCGGGACAACAATCATCGGCGGCGGTGACTCTGCCGCGGCTGTTGAACAGCTTGGCTTTGCGGATAAGATGACGCATATATCTACAGGAGGAGGGGCTTCTCTTGAATTTATCGAGGGTAAGGTGCTTCCCGGGATAGCGGCAATAGAGAATAAGTAATTTGGGAGGTAATATTATGCGCAGACCGGTTATAGCTGGCAACTGGAAAATGAACAAAACAGTAAACGAAGCAATAAAGCTTGCGGAGGAGCTTAAACCTCTTGTTAAGGGAGCTGCCGCTGAAGTAGCAGTGTGTCCTGCCTTTATTTGCCTGAATGATTTGGTAAAGGTTTTAAAGGGAAGCAATATAAGAGTTGGTGCGCAAAACATGTACCATAAGGAAAGCGGCGCATATACCGGTGAGATATCTCCCGTGTTCTTAAAGGATATAGAGGTTGAATATGTAATATTGGGCCATTCAGAACGCAGACAGTATTTCAGGGAAGAGGATTCGGAAATTAACAAGAAGGTAATTGCTGCACTGGACCATGGATTAAGGCCTATTCTCTGCGTGGGAGAAACCCTTGAGCAGAGAGAAGCGGGGGTGACCTTCGATGTCATAGCAGCTCAGGTGAAAGGGTGTCTTGAAGGCCTTGAGAACAGAAATACAGATGACTTGATAATAGCCTATGAGCCTGTATGGGCTATAGGAACCGGCAAAACTGCGACCAGTCAGGATGCAAATGAAGTCATTGGATTCATCAGGAAGCAGCTGGCCCTATTGCTTGGGAATGATGCGGCTGACAAAACAAGGATACTATACGGAGGCAGCGTTAAGTCCTCAAACATAAAGGAACTTATGGATATGCCCGAAATAGACGGGGCTCTTGTAGGGGGAGCAAGCTTGGACGCCCAAGAGTTTTCACGGATTGTAAATTTCAATCAGTAATAAATATATAGATTTAAGGAGGGTACTGACTATGACAGTAATTACTGACATATACGCAAGAGAAATAATAGACTCCAGAGGGAATCCAACCGTAGAGGTTGAAGTTGAGTTGGAGGGAGGAGCTTTAGGCAGGGCTGCAGTACCTTCAGGAGCATCCACCGGGGCTTTTGAAGCTGTAGAGCTTAGAGACGGCGATAAGTCAAGATACCTTGGGAAGGGTGTGCTGACTGCAGTGAATAACGTAAATGAAATAATTGCACCGGAAATAATAGGCATGAATGCATTGGATCAGGTTGCAATAGACCAGGCTCTTATTGAACTGGATGACACTCCCAATAAGGGGAAGCTGGGTGCCAACGCCATATTAGGAGTATCACTGGCTGTGGCTCATGCGGCTGCAGAGGCGCTGGGACTTCCGCTTTATCAGTATGTCGGCGGAGTAAATGCCAAGACTCTTCCCGTTCCAATGATGAATATACTAAACGGCGGAAAGCATGCAGACAATAATGTGGATATTCAGGAATTCATGGTTATGCCTGTCGGTGCGGAAAGCTTTAAAGAAGCATTGAGAATGTGTGCCGAGGTTTTTCATAATCTAAAATCCGTGCTTAAAGCCAAGGGCTATAACACGGCTGTAGGAGACGAAGGGGGTTTTGCTCCAAACCTTACTTCCAACGAAGAAGCACTGCAGGTTATCATTGAGGCGATAAAGAAGGCAGGCTATGAGCCCGGCAAGGATCTTTACATAGCAATGGATGCTGCTGCAACCGAGCTTTACAAGGAGGACGGCAAGTATCATCTGGATGGTGAAGGAGTAGTAAAGACTTCTGAAGAAATGGTCGATTACTATGAGAATCTTGTCAGCAAGTATCCGATAATCTCGCTGGAAGATGGACTTTCCGAAGAAGACTGGGACGGCTGGAAGCTTCTTACCGAAAGGTTGGGTAAAAAAATACAGCTGGTTGGCGATGACCTGTTTGTAACAAATACAGAGAGACTGGAAAAAGGCATAGAAATGGGAGTAGCCAACTCCATTCTCATAAAGGTAAACCAAATCGGTACACTGACAGAGACCCTTGATGCAATTCAAATGGCAAACAGGGCAGGTTATACCGCGGTTGTATCCCATAGATCAGGCGAAACAGAAGACGTAACAATTGCTGACCTTGTTGTGGCTGTCAATGCAGGACAAATAAAAACCGGTGCTCCCTCAAGGACTGACAGGGTTGCAAAGTATAACCAGCTTATGAGGATTGAAGAAGGATTGGATACAATGTCTGAATATTTAGGCGTAAATGCATTTTTTAATCTATAGGCCATGACGTAAGAGCCTGATAAAAAATTCTGGGGAGTCGTATTTTTGAATTAAAAGTGCTATACAATTTAAAAATATGTGATATAATAATGGGTGAAATTATTTCATCCCATTATTGTATTTTATCAGCCTTTGTGTTAAAATGGTGTTTGTAGAATTTTTCCTGATAATTATGTGAATAATAAGCGGAAAGAGCGAATGAATGGCAATAAATGCACGTTCTTTTGGCACAAACGGATGATCTGGATGAAGATGGGAGGTGCAGGAAGTGAGATTGGCTATAGTAATTTTACAGTACGTTGTTTGTTTGGTATTGATTGTAAGTGTGCTTCTGCAGCCGGGAAGGAGTGCCGGGCTGTCCGGTTCAATAGCGGGAGGTGCGGAACAGCTTTTCGGAAAGAAAGCAAGCAAAGGCTACGAAGCCTTGTTTTCTAAACTGACAACAGCAAGTGCAATTCTGTTCATGGTTTTATCGGTTGTACTGGTACTTGTAAAATAATATTTCAATAATGATAGCCTGACTTTTTGTTAGGCTATATTATCAATATTTCGTGTATACAGTATTACAGTATATCACATTTATGTATTAGGAGGGTTATTTGGATGGATTTATTGATTCTGGCTCCGCTGTCAGGAGTACTTGCTCTGGTTTTTGCATGGTTTTTAGCAAACAGTATCGCAAAGAAAGACCCCGGAAACGACAGGATGAAAGAAATAATGGGCTTTATCCACGAAGGGGCAATGGCATTTCTATTCAGGGAATATAAGGTGCTTGTTGTATTTATTATTGTATTGGCAATAATAATCGGAGTATTCCTCAAAAGCTGGCTGACAGCAATATGCTTTGTTGCCGGGGCATGCTGCTCCATACTTGCAGGTTATTTTGGAATGCAGGTGGCAACAAAAGCAAATGCCAGAACAGCGAATGCTGCACAGAGAGGCCAGAATGAAGCTCTCGGGATAGCATTCAGGGGCGGAGCTGTAATGGGCATGTGTGTTGTAGGTTTAGGCCTTCTGGGTTTAGGGACTTTATATATATTTATAAGAGATGCAAGTATTGTGACAGGTTTTGGCCTGGGTGCAAGTTCAATTGCTTTGTTTGCCCGTGTAGGCGGCGGGATATATACAAAAGCTGCCGATGTTGGTGCTGATCTTGTAGGAAAGGTGGAAGCCGGCATACCTGAGGACGACCCGAGGAATCCGGCAGTTATAGCTGATAATGTCGGCGACAACGTAGGTGACGTAGCCGGTATGGGAGCTGACTTGTTTGAATCATATGTGGGTTCGATTATTTCCGCAATAACTCTTGGTGCGATAGTATATGCCGGAAAGGTTGAAGGAGTATTATTCCCCATGCTTTTGGCTGCAATAGGCATAGTAGCTTCGATTATAGGAACTTCTTTTGTAAAGACCGATGAAAAGAGTAACCCGCAGAGCGCTCTCAGCAGAGGAACTTATGGGAGTTCGATAATCGTAATTGTGGCATCTTTTATACTAAGCCGCTATATGTTCGGTAATCTGAATGCCTTCTGGGCAGTTGCTGCAGGGCTTGTCGCAGGATCGATAATCGGTTTTGTATCAGAAGTATATACTTCTTCTGACTATAAGTATGTAAAGAAAATTGCTCAACAGTCGGGAACAGGGTCTGCTACTACAATAATAAGCGGTCTTGGAGTGGGAATGCTCTCTACAGTGGCACCGATAATCTTCATTTGCGCTGCAGTGCTTGTGGCATATGATTCTGCCGGCATCTACGGTATTGCTCTTGCGGCAGTAGGTATGCTTTCAACAACAGGCATGACGGTTGCAGTTGACGCGTATGGGCCTATAGCTGATAATGCCGGAGGAATTGCGGAGATGGCCGGTCTGCCTGAGTCAGTGAGAGAAATTACAGATAAGCTTGATTCAGTTGGAAATACAACAGCTGCAATAGGAAAGGGCTTTGCAATAGGCTCAGCGGCATTGACTGCCCTGGCGTTGTTTGTATCCTATTCCGAAGCTGCCGGCCTTAAGACAATAGATATCCTTAACCCTAAAGTAATGGTTGGAATGTTTATCGGAGGCGCGCTGCCTTTCCTCTTTGCCGCTCTGACTATGGAAGCAGTCGGCAAGGCCGCTAATCAGATGATAGAAGAAGTCAGAAGGCAGTTTAGGGAAACTGCCGGCATAATGGAAGGCACAACCAAGCCCGATTACGCAAGGTGTGTTGATATTTCAACTGCTGCGGCATTAAGAGAAATGATTGTACCGGGGCTTCTTGCTGTCATAGTTCCTATAGCTACCGGCTTTATTCTGGGCAAAGGTGCTTTGGGGGGACTTATTGCAGGTGCGGTTGTTACAGGAGTACTCCTGGCAATCATGATGGCAAATTCAGGGGGAGCATGGGATAATGCCAAGAAATATATAGAATCCGGCAAGATGGGCGGAAAAGGCAGTGTTGCGCACAAAGCTGCAGTTGTCGGAGATACTGTCGGAGATCCCTTCAAGGATACGGCAGGGCCTTCAATGAATATACTTATTAAGCTTATGACTATAGTTGCATTGGTATTTGCACCATTGTTCATGTAGTTTCAGCATATATCCGAACCATATTTGATAATACTAATAATATACTGTAATATTAAAGAGATGGTAGAAATTATCATCTCTTAATTTTTTATTGTAAAGAATATATTTTCACTGTGGAATATACTTATGCCGGAGGTTATCATGAAAACATTACTTATTTACCTCATAACCGTCAATATTGCAGCCTTTGCTGCTATGGGAGCGGATAAATACAGGGCGCAGAGGAATAAATGGAGGATAAGCGAGTCAAGCATTTTCGCTTTAGGACTTATTGGAGGGGGAGCAGGCATATATCTTGGGATGAAATTATTCCGCCACAAGACCAGGCATCTTGAATTTACACTGGGAATACCTGTAATAATAATTCTAAATGCAATTGCGTTATGGTATATTTTGCAAAAACTTGAGTAAATGAGACACGGGGAGACAAGGGGAGACACGGGGACGTTTCGCGGGACATGGGGACGTTTCGCGTGTCCCACTGGAAGTGGGACAGGGGAAACGTCCCCATGTCCCGGAGAAAGTCCCCGTGTCTCCCCTTGTCTCACTGAATGTTATGAACAAAATATGTTCATAATAATTACATATTGAATCCGCGACCTTGGGGGATGTTTTTCTTGAACGATATAAACAGCAAATATGCAAAAGAATTCTATTTTAAAGGCAATAACACAGGGGTGCTGCTTATACATGGATTTACGGGAACACCCTATGAAATGCGATTCTTGGGGGAATTCCTGAGAGATAAAGGCTGCACAGTAAGAGGAATCCTGCTGAAAGGACATGGTACAACACTGAAAGATATGAGAAGATGCAGCTATAGGGATTGGATCCATGGAGCCGTAGAAGGATACAGATCGCTGAAGCAGGAATGTGATGAGGTTTTTGCGGTTGGATTTTCCATGGGAGGATTGCTGTCCTTATACCTGGCAAGGAACTATGATATAAGAGGTGTTGTAACCCTTTCGGCACCTATAAGGGTATATAGCAGAGCAGCTGCTTTGGCTTTTATAGAAAGAAACCTCAGAAATCACATGACTGGAAAGACTGAGAACAGGGAAATAAATGTAATCGGTTATGAGAGAGCGCCATTAATTAGCGTGCATCATTTGTTCAAGCTGATAAGATATGTGAAAGCAAACCTGAAGTATGTAAAAAAACCGGTGCTTATTATGCAATCATACGGTGACAGGGCGGTAAGCCCGAAAAGTGCAAATATTATATACGGCAGCATAGGTTCGAAGGATAAGAGTATAATATATTTACACAAAAGCGGGCATGTAATAACCTGTGACAAGGAAAAAGAGCAGGTTTTTAAGGAAGTATACAGTTTTATAAAGAATAAATCCACTTTTATCAGAGAAGCGGATAGAAAAGAAGAGAGGTGCAGCAGTGTTTAATACAGAGAAAGAAATAAACCAGGAAATAAAGAGCAAATTGTTAGCTTTCATGAGAGAGGACGCATACAAACCCTTGTCTCATGATGAGCTTATTCAGGCATTTCAGGATGATTCACTTCAGGTGCCGGAATTGGACGAAGTGCTGAATTCCCTTCTGGAAGAAGGGAGCATAATAATAACAAGAAAAAACAAATATGGCCTGACAGAAAAGATGAATATGGTTGTGGGACGCATACAAGGGAATAAAAAGGGTTTTGGGTTCCTTATTCCGGACAATAAGGATCTTCGTGATTTATTCATACCTGCAGAAAATCTCAATGGAGCAATGAACGATGACAGAGTAATTGTAAGGCTTACGGCAGGTGAGTCGGGGACTGGGAAGAGAGAGGGAGAGGTAGTAAGAATACTGAAAAGAGCGAATGCCAAAATCGTAGGTACCTTCGAAAACGGCAATGGCTATGGATTTGTGGTGCCTGATGATCAAAGAATATATCAGGATGTTTTTGTATCCAAATCTGACTTCAATGGTGCGAAAGACGGATATAAGGTGGTTGTCGAGATAACCAGGTGGCCGGAGGCAAGAAGAAATCCGGAGGGGATTGTTGTTGAGGTATTGGGGCATAAGGATGATGTAGGCACCGATATCATATCTATTATACGGGGCCACAATCTGCCGGAGGAGTTTCCAATCGAGGCAGAGAACCAGGCCGGAAAAATACCTGAACTGGTTAGTGATGCGGATATAGCAAAACGGAGAGACCTGAGAGATAAAACAATAGTTACAATCGATGGGGAAGACGCAAAGGATCTGGATGATGCCGTATCACTGGAGATACTTCCTGACGGAAATTATATGCTGGGAGTACATATAGCGGATGTAAGCCAGTATGTATTTGAAAATTCACATTTGGACAAGGAAGCACTAAAAAGAGGTACAAGCGTGTATCTGATTGACAGGGTGGTGCCGATGCTTCCCAAAAGGCTTTCAAATGGTATTTGCAGTTTGAATCCTCAGATAGAAAGGCTCACTTTGAGCTGCGATATGGTTATAGACAAGAAGGGCAAGGTAAAAGAATATGAGATTTATGAAAGTGTTATAAAGACAAGAGAAAGGATGACCTATGAAAATGTAAATAAGATACTTGCCGGCAGTGATCCCATGCTTACAGAAAGGTATGATTATCTTGCAGATACCTTCAGGCAGATGGAAGAGCTTATGCTGATACTGAATAAAAAAAGACGTTTAAGAGGAAGCGTAGACTTTGAATTTGATGAAACCAAAATCATATTGGATGAAAAGGGCAGGCCTATAGAGATAAAGCCCTACGAAAGAGGAATATCCGAAAGGATAATCGAGGAATTTATGCTGGTATGCAATGAGACAGTTGCAGAGCATATGTATTGGAAAGAGACACCCTTTATTTACAGGGTCCACGAGGATCCGGATGCAGAAAAGCTTCAAGCCTTTAATGAATTTATATTTAACTTTGGTTATCATCTGAAAGGAATAGCTGAGATACATCCAAAAGCGCTGCAGCAGCTTACCGACCAGATAAAGGGAACCAAAGAGGAGCGGATAATAAATACACTGATGCTGCGTTCGCTGAAAAAGGCAAGATATACTTCGGAAAGCATGGGACATTTCGGCCTCGCTGCAAAGTATTACTGCCACTTCACTTCTCCGATAAGAAGATATCCTGACCTGATGATCCACAGGATCATTAAGGAGGATATTCACGGAAAACTCACTGAAAAGAGGCTGAAGCATCTTCACTCAATAATTGAGAGTATCGCTGAGCAATCCTCCATCAGGGAGCGGGCGGCAGATGAAGCTGAAAGAGAAGTAGAAGACCTCAAAAAGGCAGAATATATGAAAGACAGGATCGGAGAGGAATATGACGGAATAATTTCCGGCGTCACTTCCTTTGGAATGTTTGTTGAACTGGAAAACACTATAGAAGGCTTGGTGCATATGAGCAATATGGAGGATGATTACTATCAGTTTGATGAGATGCATCACATGCTTATCGGTGAAAGGCGGAGAAGGACCTTCAGAATTGGCGATAGTGTAAGGATAAAAGTCCTGAATGCTGATATTGCTAATAGAACAATCGATTTTTCATTGGTTTAAACTGATTTAACATTTTTTTTCATTGATATTACAGTTGTATTTCGTTATAATATATAAGTTGACTCCGGTACTAATGATGTTATAATATTAGTGCATGCTCATATTTAAAATGAAAGCATATAACATTTTGAAAAAAGCGTAATACTTTGTAAAGTTGGGGTAACATGGCACAAGTCAACATTAAGACAATTGCACAAAATAAAAAAGCCAGACATGAATACTTCATTGAGGATACCTATGAAGCCGGTATTGAGCTTTCAGGCACTGAAGTGAAGTCTGTAAGGAAAGGCAGCGTAAATTTGAAGGACAGCTATGCCGCAATAGATAAAGGGCAAGTTTATGTTTACAATATGCACATAAGCCCGTATGAGCAGGGAAATATTTTCAACAAGGATCCTATGAGGACAAGAAAACTGCTTTTGCACAAATATGAAATTAATAAGCTCATAGGATATGTTCAGCAAAAAGGTTATACTCTTATACCGCTTTCGATTTATCTTAAAGGCAGCCTGGTTAAGGTGCAGCTTGCAATAGCAAAAGGCAAGGAGCTCCATGACAAGCGACATGACATCGCAGAACGGGATGCAAAAAGAGAAATGGAAAGGGAATTCAGAGGCAAAAATTATTAGACACGGGGGCGTAATGGTTTCGACGGGGGTAGTTGAGGCCGCGGCAGCGAGCGGTGGTCCCAGAGGCACCTAAAAAAGCTGGAAACTTAAATTTAAACGCAGAAGATAATTTTGCATTAGCAGCCTAAGGGCTGCTCGTTCAACCCGGGGTTCCCGCACCTTGGGATTGGGCGTCATTTAGCGGGGTACGTCACTGCCAAAGCTTTGAGGCAGCTGTCGCATTATGAAGCTACTGAAGCTGTAAGCCTGCTTTTGGGCGTGCAGCGGAGGGAATGTTAAAGCAAAAGCTGCGCTCGGAGAAGCTGTGACCAAGATGCTTTCGGACAGGAGTTCGATTCTCCTCGCCTCCACCATATTTTGTCCGAAAACCCTTGATTTTCAAGGGTTTAATTTGTTTTTTGAAGAGAAAAACACCAACATATTTAAAGAAAAAATCAGGGAGCCTACTGCATAGCTGCAATTAATTCCATAATTCCCACCATATTTATTGCTCTTTACAGATTCTAGGCAAGAAAACTAAGCCCCAGTTCTGCATGATCAAGGTTATCAACAAATGCATCAATAACCCTTACCGGGTTATCCTCTCCAACATAGTCTTCAATGCAATCGGGAAACAGTGTAATCTGTGATCTGTCCTGGCCTTGAATATACTTCATTTTCAGCACCACCCTAAATAATCTTGTTATATCTATTATACCATATTTCATAGTGCCTCAGGCGTTGCTGTGACTGACTTTTCGGACAGTCTCGCCCAAAAAATATGTATTTACATAATAACGCTGTATTCGATGAATACAGCGTTTGTGTTTATGTGATGAAACAAGGGTACATTATGTTTGGACACATGTCCAGCGACGTTATTCTACTCTTTGGACATTAAATCAGCAAATATCTCAGCAATTTTCGGATCAAATTGTGTACCCGCATTTTCCTTGATGATCTCAATAGCTGCCGCTGGTTCCATTGCACTTCTGTATGGTCTGTCATTTGTCATCGCGTCATAAGCATCAACAACAGCAATGATTCGCGAAAGCAGAGGAATGCTTTCGCCGCATAAGCCTTTGGGATAACCGCTGCCATTCCACCATTCCTGATGACAGAGAATCCCTTCTGCAATAGGCACAAGTTCCGGAGAAGTCATGGCAATCCGGTATCCGATTTCGGGATGCCTTTTAATCTCAGCCCATTCTGATTCGCTAAGTTTACCGGGTTTTGTCAGGATATTATCCTTGATTCCCACTTTTCCGATATCATGCAGTGTCGCAAGCAGTTCGAGTTTGTCCAGCTCTACTTGTGATAAATTCAGTGCCATACCTATCGCCTTGGATAGTTCTACTAACCTTTCGGCATGTTCTTCTGTTTCATGGCTTTTTTCAAACAATGCAGCCTTTATTGAAGCAACAATAGTACTGTGTACACTGTTAGCCTCAAGCAGCTTGCGCTGGTACATATGATCTTCCGCAGTTTTTAATATGTACATGATGTCCTCTTCAATCTTTTCTTTTGTTGCATAACCCAGTGATACACTATGCTGATACATTTCGAAATTGTTTTCAGAATCAAATTTTATCAGTGCGGTTTGAATGTTCTGCAATACTTCAAGTGCTGTAACACTGTCAGTTCTAGGCATGATTATTCCGAACTCATCTCCTCCGGTTCGGGCTAATATGTCACCTTGCCGGCAGCAGCCTTGTATTATCATCGCAGATTCTATTATTATTTTGTCTCCTTCTGCGTGACCAAAAGCATCATTTATTAACTTCAAGCCATTTATATCTCCGGTTATTACAGACAGAGGCAATTGGCCTTCTATATCCAAACGTTTCAGTTCAGTTTCGTAGTACCTTCGATTATATAAGCCGGTAAGGTAATCATGCCTGCTTTGAAATGTAAGCTCTTCTTCCGCTTGTTTTTTAGAAGTAATATCAATTGAAAATCCAAGAAACCGATTCTCCGATATCTTTACCGCATCGACCGTCCACCATCTTATCGAGCCGTCTTTATGTAAATATTTTAATTCTGTACTGAGTTTGCCCGTATCAAGCATTGAAGTGAAACAGCGCATCGCCTCGTTCATAGACTCTTCGGCTGTAATATCTCTTATAGTCATTTCAAGCAGCTGCTCTCGACTATATCCTGTTATAATTGAGGCGGCGTTGTTTACTTCTACATACTGTCCTTTTTTATCGACAACAAAAACTGCATAGGGTGCATTTTCGATGTAACTGCTATATTTCTTTTCGCTTTCTTTTAAGGCATGCTCTGCGCGTACTTGGGTTGTGTCATCTGAGAAGGTACATGCAAATTGCATTGGAGCCGGCTGATAGGCCATAACACGGAAGTATTTGTCGGTTGCGGCCGCATAATTTTCAAAACTAACTGATTCACCGGTCAGCGCAACCTTTCCGTAGGTTTCAATCCAGTATGATTCCGTATTCGGAAGGATTTCAAGTACATTCTTTCCCAGAATATCTGCTGCTTTCAGCCCAGTCATCTTTTCAAAGGCCGGGTTTACAGCAAGAAACCTATAATCAATTGGGGTTCCTTGGTCGTCACAAATAATTTCGTGCAAAGCAAATGCATCAACCATTTCATTGAACAAAAGCTGATAATTCTGATTGGCTTTTAGCTCGGCAGTGATATCTTGAAAAGTAGTATATACCTTGGAAGGGGCAGCTTCTCCATCTTCGAATAATGGGATGGCATTTACGGAAATCCAGACATAATCCTTGAGCATAGGCTGATATACACCCAGTATAACCGGGCCATATGGCTTACCTGTCCGTAGAGCAATCATAGAAGGATGATCCATTCCCGACAATTCCGAACCGTCTTCGCGAATTGTCCTCCATCTCGGATCAAGAGACGACATTCCCAACATTTGGTCTAACGGAATACCTAATATTTTTTCAGCTGCGGGGTTTGCCGATATTATCCTTCCATCAGCCGCCTGATAAATAACACCTTGGGCCATTGTCTCATATAGTCGTCGGTATTTCTTTTCGCTTGACTGCAGGTCTGTCTCCACCTTCTTCTGCCTGGTTATGTCTTTGAGAATACAGAAAGTTTCATTAAAATCTCCATTAGGCTCATAAACTATATTACCATCAACTGCAATAAATAGAGATTTCCCGCTCTTATGCAGCATTTCAAACTCGCTGTGAATTTGCTTTGTTTCTTCTAATTGTGAAAACTTCTCAAGAAATTCTTCCTTATACGCCGGGTGAATAAAATCTCCAAACCACTTTCCTATAACTTCATCCCTTGAAAACCCGGAAGTATTAAGCCACTGTTGATTTACGTCAATTATATTCCCGTCAATGTCAAGAGATTCATATCCAAGCGGGGCTTTATCAAACAACAGTCGAAAACGTTCTTCTGACTGCTTAAGTTGGTCCCGCACCTGCAAAAATACCTGCTGTTGGGTTAGCAGAAGATAAATCGGTACTGTTGCAGCCGGGTATATTAAAAGTACTGGCAAAGTGATTTCACGGATTACATTTACACTGGCCGGATAGGGTAAAAGGTTCATACAAGCTATCATGGCAGCATGGACCAAAAGGCTCATAGCATAAACATTTAACCAGCGCAGCTTCGTTGCCGCAGAATGTATCCAAAGCCGCCACACTAAGCCAATAATAGCACTGGATATAATAACAGCAACACCCGGCAATGCACCAGCACCACCTTGAAGGATTCTTAAGATGATAGCAGCAGCTATTGTTATAATCGTAGGAATCGGTCCAAATACTAATGCCGTTACGCTAATCAGAATAGACCGTGTATCAAATTGTACTCCCAGGTAAAACTTAAATGGCACTGACATAATAGCGATACATAACAAAGCAATTAATATCCCGCTTACTATTTGCTTAAATCGAGTGTTTCTTGTATTTATAAGACTGGTTAGCTGATAGATTACGGGCAAAAGCAATAATAGAGCGGCGTTGTTCAGTAATGCAATCATTGTTGGCTGCATATGACACCTCCTTTGTTATAGATCGGCTTGGCTTATTTGGCCAGGTATTTTCTCTTTTTCAACGAAAGATGAAGCCGAAGCACACCCTATAGGCTATTATTGTTGCTTCAACACATAGATGCCTTTATAGTTAACTGCACTTCCGAAACTTTCAAATTATCTGAATTTTCAACATTTTATTATGTATTATATAATAATATAAAAAAATTGTCACTATCTATAATTAAATTAGGCTGGTGAATTAACACACTAGTTCAAAATCACTTTATTCGATATCAGCAAGTAGGCGGATTTCCTGGGCTGGCTTTATCTCAAAATGATTTAATGGCACATAAAGTAATGCATAAGGACGTCGTGGATGAAGTATTAAAAAGAGATCTGCCATTGCTTTATAACATCAGAAGGGTAAAATGCTGGAGTATAATGACCCCACTTGTCAATACAGAATTTTTTGCAGTCTTAGTTAGGTCTCCTTTCTTTATGTAAATTATTTACTTTAACCATATTCATAATGTCGTTGTTGTTAAAACTGCACGTTTTAGTACAACAGTTTGGGGATGTCAAGGGCGAGCGATGAGCGAGTTCATCTTGACCTTTGACAGCCATAGGCATAAAATCCTGTTGTTTACGGGCATTTTACATGCCAGCCTGCCTTCCGGCGAGGACGGGGTTTGGGGCAGGGCCTCATAGCATCTCACACTGCTTTAGGGTACTGATTTAGAATGCCAAAGTAGAACTCTGCCGGTGTTATATCGTCCAAAGACTGATGAGGCCTCTTGTAGTTATAATGTTCCATATACTCTTGCGTAATCTTCCTTAGCTGATGTCCAGTTTCACAATCTTCAAGGTATAGCTTCTCCCATTTATAGTTCCTGAAAAATCGCTCTATGCGCTGATTATCTAATGCTCTACCTTTTCCATCCATTGATATCTTGATATTATTATCCTTAAGCAGGTTTATATAATCCTCACTTGTAAATTGAGAACCCTTGTCACTGTTAATAATCTCAGGAGCTCCATGCTGTTTTATAGCATTTTTGACAGCTTCTATGATAAATGTCCTCTCAAGCGTATTTGATAATGAGTAACCAACAATATACCTGGAATACCAATCTATAATCGCAACCATATACATAAAGCCGTGCTTCATCCTACAGTATGTTACATCAACAGGCCATACCCGGTTGGGATGGTTGATGTTTAAACCCCTAAGAAGGTAAGGGTAGAGATATTTTTTATGCAGGCGCTTGCTAAGGTTAGGGCCAGGACAGAAGCCGTGTATACCCATCTCTCTCATATAGCGGCGTACTCTCTTTCTGTTGATTAAGATACCGTAATCTCTGTTTAGTATAACAGTCATCCTTCTGTACCCGTATTCTGGGTGCGCCGTGTAGACCACATCAATGATACGCTTGATCAGGTATTCTTCATCGCTTATAGGCACGGGTTTATAATAAAGGCTTGTACGATTTATGCTTAAAAATCCAGCCTGTGTTGTAATACTGAGCTTTTCATCTCCTTTATCTATCATTTTCATCCGGTCATCTCGGGATTTAGAACCGGCCAGATTTTTTTTTAAGCCAGGCAACCTCATAAGACAGCTGCCCGATCTGCTTTAACAGTTCATCCTTCTCCTTTTCATAGGACTGTTTGGCCTTTTCTGCTTCATCTGTTTCCTTGCTGAATACTCTTGCTGCGTTACTTATGAATTCTGCCTTCCAGCGGCTTAGCTGGTTTGGATGCACCTCATATTGAGCAGCAATCTCATTCAGTGTTTTTTCTTCCCTCAGAACCTCAATTACTATCTTTGCTTTTTCTTCCGGTGTGAAATTTCGTCTCTTTTCCATACCACTATTCTAACTTACTTCTGCTGTTTTGTTTGTCTTGTTTTTTGGTATCATTATTAGTTTCCAATCTGGTGAATTTTGTTGATGCAAAGACCGGGTTCTTGGGGCTTTGGAGAAACGAAAGGCCCGGCCTTATTCTCCATAACGATTACGGAAGACAGAATTGACGAATTGGAGGATGATAAATTTTCTGTCGAGATTATTACTGATTGTGCCAGCTACAGGATTCCCGTTCCATTTATAAAAACTCAAACAGAATGATTTTGTTCCCGGTTCTGAGGGTATAATTAAAGTTGCAGAAGCATCAGATGAAGCAGTGCAATTTAAGCGAGGTTCTATGCGAACTGGTGGTATTTCCTTGACTTTGTATCCGATGGAATTTCATATAACGGTTATGCATGAAGATAAGATTATAGATACAATACGTATTGAGGACTTTGTGAATAGGATCATTACTGTTCCTGAAAAGTTTAGCGACAGAGATTGGAAGCATCAAAAAAAATTTTAATTATACAATCAAAGGGGTTAGGATGGCTTAACCCCCTTTTGTTTTCATAATTGCTTTGTTCTCAGCACAGGAATAGCATGATGGAAGAAATGTGGCTGAGGCTGCCGCATATCAAGATGATGAAGGATCAGAAGCCGCAGGTGATGTAAACTGGGAATTCTGCGCAGCAGATTAGTGCAGGGCTGCCAAGTACTTATTATTTGCTTGAATAATGTTGTTTAAAAGAATAAAATGAAATTGTCGGAATGTATCATACTATACGATTATTAAAATTGAAGCTGGATAAATATGCTTAATGCTGTTTTTAGTTTATTAATTATTTTTTGAAAGATTCCGGTAAAGTTATGTCAGAGGTTGCATAAGACTTTGCGGAAAAATAAATTTTTCTTGCTGATACTATTAAGAGAGGTGGATAAAAATGAAACATGAATTCCGGCTTGGTTTGGATTGTGCAAAAGAATTGGATATGCAGGACCCGTTAAAGGAGGTCCGCAACCGCTTCTATGTAAGAAAGGATGAAATTTACATGGACGGCAATTCTCTTGGACTTTGCTCCAAGGATGCGGAAAAAGCTGTGTTGAAGGTTATGGATGTATGGAAGGAACATGGCATTGGACTTTGGAATGTTGAAGACAGCAAATACTTTCTTTATCCTTCCTATTTAGGAGGGCGTATGGCCTCCTTGATAAATGCTGAAGCCAATGAGGTAACAGTAACAAACAGCGTCACAATCAATATTCATCAAGGGATTGCTACCTTCTATAAACCGACTAAGGATAAATACAAAATATTAGTGGATGATTTGAATTTTCCAACAGACCGTTATGCAGTAGACAGCCAGGTTAAGCTGCATGGGTACGATCCCGCTGATGTGGTGAAAGTAGTTCAAAGCCCAGATGGCAGAATAATTTCAGAGGATGCGGTTATTGAAGCTATGACTGATGATGTGGCATTGATTCTACTACCGTCTCTTCTTTATCGGAGTGCACAATTGCTTGATATGGAGAGGATAACAAAGGAAGCCCACAAGCGAGGTATTTACATAGGCTGGGATCTTTGCCATTCCATTGGCGTTATTCCTCATGATTTTAAAAAAATCAATCCGGATTTTGCAGTATGGTGTAATTACAAGTATATGTCCGGAGGACCGGGAACTTCCGCCGGATTATACATTAATAAGAAGCACTTTGCGATGGACCCGGGATTAACAGGCTGGTTCGGAAACACCAAGTCCACCCAGTTCCAGCTGAAGCACCAATATGAGCATTCAAATGATGCTGACGGTTGGCTTACGGGGACACCTCCGATTCTTTCCATGGCAGCAATTGAAGGAGTACTGGATATTTATGATGAAATTGGAATTGTCAGGATTCGTGAAAAATCATTAAAAATCACTGACTATCTAATGTATCTTATAGATGAACGCCTCACAAAATATGGTTACAGCATTGGCAATCCGCGGGAAGATGATAAACGCGGAGGACATGTGGCTTTGGAGCATCAGGAGGCTTACCGGATCTGCCAGGCTTTAAAGAGGCATAAAGTAATACCTGATTTTCGCGAGCCTGATGTTATTAGATTGGCACCTGTAGCTTTATATGTTTCATATGAAGATGTCCACAGGCTTGTAGATATACTTGAAGAACTCACCATAAGTAAAGAATATGAAGATTTCGAGCATACCCGTTCCCTTGTTGTATAGGCATGCAGAAGGGAAAGGGGTTCAAATCCCTCTCTCTCCGCCAAAAATAATTGATTTTATATAAAATAGCACTGTATTCTGGAAACGAATACAGTGCTTATTATTCAAATGCCCAAACCTCCGGGCTATCCATTTCATACTGAAGTCCTTCCAAGTCACCCATTAAGATTCTTTCAATATTGACACCAAATATGCCTGAAAGGTCGCCGAGCAGAGTCACATCGGGACAGCCCATGCCACGCTCCCATTTTGAGATGGTTTTATCGCTTATATTCATTCTGTCGTCAACATCTTTTTGGGTCATGTTTTTTTCTTTATGCAAGCTCAGTATCAATACGCCAACTTTGCTACAATCCATTTAATTCCCCCTCTATATATCTAATATAATTTTCAGAATTTAACTATTCAATAAACGCTCCGCAGAGTTTTTGAGAATATGAAAGCCTGGTTGTTCTTGCTATAGGAAAAATGGTATTAAAAACGTCAAAATAGTACAAAAACTGGTAAAATATGATATTATTATTTTATAAGCTTCATGGAGGGATTCTTGTGCAAAAGACTTATAGGTTTATGAAAGATACTAATAATATAAGACGAATAAAGTATAGATCGGAGAACAATAGTTTTTTTGATGAAAAGGTTTCTTATATTATTGACTCACTGGATGATGCACATAAATTAAGTCAGAGGAGTTTTTTACAGAGGGTATTCGAAGCGACTTTCAAGCTTATACCGGAGGCAGAAAAGGGGTCTTTTTATGAGTTGAATGATGATAAATATACGCCTATATTTTCAATGAACTACGATTTTGAGTTGTTAAAAAAACTATCGTTTAATAAAGATGACGCATTTATTGATTTTGAGTGCGATGATACTTCGAGTATCGATGCTTACCAGGTATATATATCAAAACGTGATGATAGTAAGTTCTCTAAAGAAATCAAGAATTACAGTCAGCAAAGCCGGTCAGTGTACCTGCTGCGCCAAAACAGACTCTGCTGTATACGAATATCGGTGATACCGATTACGAGACGTTTGTCAAACTGAAGAAAGCCGGAGCGGACGGAGCATACCATGTCATCCGCCTCGGTGAAGGCACTTATACGACCATCAGTCCTCAGCGCCGTCAGGAGACCATCGACAATGCGCGCCGTGCCGGGCTGATGCTGCAGGACTGTCTGGAACCCATCGGCACAGAGCATACACCGGAGGAACTGGTGGATCACATTTTCAAAACCATTGAAAAAGGCGTCGATACTGCAGGTGTTATGAAGCGCACCCCGGTACCTGAAACTTCATTCACAGACGAGATTACAAATGCGCGTTTGGCCCAGATCGCTTCCGTAAATGCCCTTGCGATGACGGCCATCGCTCCGTATCCTTGGATTCCCGTGCATGAAGCGGATTATATCAGTCTTGTCAGCGGTGCCAACAGCATCTGCGCTGAAACAGGAGTCAATCCTCGTGATACAGAAGCGGACACCTCGAAAGGACGTGGCTTGGATGTCACAGCTTGCCGTAAAATGCTCTGGCAGGCAGGATTTAAGCACCTCGCCAAAGGTGACGGCACTCGCATTGAGTTGACACCAGAATATATTACTAAATGTGAAACTACTTGTTAATAGTAGTAGCCGTATAGCGTTGCACCCCCCTCGGCTATTTTGCACCCCCCTGAAAAGACAAAATTGAATTGTATCAATCTCGTACTCTAAATACAAAATATTTGAAATTACATATAAAGCACTGCATTTTGATATGCAGTGCTTTTGAATATGTTCGCATAAATCTAATATAGGGTTTTTTATTTGATTTGCACTTAAAATTAAACAATAATGATGTCCTTGGTGACTTTGTTGAGTATTTCTGCCTTACCGTTTTCCACCAGAACTATGTTTTCAACTCTCATGCCGAAATTTCCGGAAATATATATTCCGGGCTCTACGCTGAAGCACATTCCGTTTTCGAGGATCTGCTTGTTGCCGGTTCTTATATACGGGCCTTCATGGACAGCAATACCTATACCGTGGCCGGTCCTGTTGAGGAAGTATTCCCCGTAGCCTGCCGCTTTTATAATATTCCGGGCAGCCATATCCACTTCTTCTGCAGTGATGCCTTCTCTGACGGCCATTTCACCTGCAGTTGTCGCTTTTACACAGATATCGAATATCTTCCTTTGTTCTTCCGTGGGTTCACCTACGAAAATCGTTCTTGAAATATCTGAGCAGTAGCCTTTATACCTGCAGCCGGTATCGATTATTATTATATCCTGTTCCTGTATGACCCTGCTGTCCCCATTGTAATGAGGCTTCGAAGTATTAGGCCCTGATGCCACGATAGGGTGGAAGGACATGCTTGCACCTTTTTCCGTATAGAGTTCTTCCAGCTTTTTTGCAATATCTCTTTCTGTTAAACCCGGTTTTATAAACTTTATTGTTTCTTCAACCACTTCATCGGCAATTTTTGCCGCTTTTCTCATGCAGTCCTTTTCTTCTTGGGTTTTTCGGATTCTGACATCTTCCAGTATACTATTTCCGTTTATGAATTTTACGTCTAAGAAGTTTCCTATATCCAGCATATTTATAGCTACGATGCCGTCATTTACCGCAATGGTTTTTCCTGCAAGGCCATATTTTTTATCGGCTTTCTCGATTGCTGACAGGAAGCCGTCTGTATCGCTCCATACAAATATGTCTTCCTTTTCTCCCAAGAGTTCCCGGGTTTCTTCATAGTATATTTCCGGAGATATGTAGAAATGCCTCTTATCTTTTAGGATGAACAGCGCTTTGAACCTTTCATCCGGATGAGGATTGATTCCCGTCAGATATTCAAGGCCGGAGGAAGGGCCAATCATATGAATATCCGCATTAATATCTGACATAAGTCCTACAATTTTTTCCAACTGTTTCTCTAATTGCATGATTTCAACCCCTTAAAATTTATTTGTATTGTTCCAATTTTATTATAGTACTCTTTATAGCCGAATTACAATATTCTTCAATATAATTTGGAATGCCGGCAATGGGTTGTCCTTTTGATAATACTAAGATAATATGTTACCAGGAGGACTTTTTTATGAAGGACGGCAAAGAGTATGCCCTTGGGTACAATCAACTTGGAAAACAGGCAAAGGCAGCAGGAATAGATTATGTCGGTGCCGGACACAAAAAGGCAAGCGGATAATTTTGGCGGCCGGCGCTCATAAACGAAAAAATATTGAAAGCAGGTGCATAGCATGGTTCATAGATTTGAATCCCACACTCCCAGTCTGGATACTAAATCTTTTGTGGCGGAAGGTGTTCAGCTTATCGGCAGAGTAGTGATGAAGGAGTATAGCAGCATTTGGTTTAATTCGGTAGCAAGAGGCGATGTCAACGCTATCGAGATTGGCTGCTATAGCAACATCCAGGATAATAGCGTTATTCATGGCACAGATGATTGTGCTTCGATTATAGGCGATTATGTTACCGTCGGACATGGTTGTATTATTCATGGAGCAACCATAGAGGAGCATTGCCTTTTGGGAATGAATTCAGTTATTCTTGCAGGAAGCGTCATTGGCAAGGGAAGTATAGTTGCAGCCGGAAGCGTTATTCTGGAAAACGAGATTATACCGCCGCATTCGCTTGTGGTGGGGGTACCTGGCAAGGTTATTAAACAAATACCCGGATCGTGGGAGCAGATTCATGCTCAGGCTATAAAATACAAAACCTTGTGGACCGAGCGTTATGGACTTTTGCCCAATGCAGGGGGAGAGCGGTACAACGGTGAAAAGATTGTATAATTTGCTTAGGTGCCGGATACAGAATAATAGAACTTAAGCGATGTATCAATTTAGATAAGTTCTTAGATTTTGTGCCTAACACAAAGTTAGGGGGTAATGGGATTGGCAGAACAAAAAGCTTCATCAAAAAAGGTGACCCTCTGGACGAGGCAGGATATAAGGAGCCTGGAGGATTTGAAAAAAGAGGGTGTCCTTCGTATCAAAAGAAAGCATCTGGTAGAAAAGTTTGATCTGATTGCAGACTATATCATCAATTTATACAGTTGGTTTGTTAATGCTGCAGATAGGATGGTTCCCAAGCCGGAGGGAGTGGAGTTTCCGATATGGTGTTCCATTAGTGAGGAATATATGCTGAGGCCCACGGACACTGAGATAGTGTATGTCCTGGAGGTGGATGAATCGGAAATAATATATTTTGACGGCTGTAAATGGGATTATGTGCTGAACCATCATTATGTGCCGAAGGATGATAAGGATTTGGAAGAGTATGAAAGGGATATATCCGATAAAGGCTTCAGGGATTCATATTCTTTCCTTGATGAGAATACTTCACATTTTTATCCGGAGGAAAGAAAAAGGGTAATGGACAGTTGGATAAGAGTATTTGAGACAGATCAATGGGATCCTTTCAGGATACAGGCAAACATGTGGGAGATAAGGCCTGAAATGATTAAAGGCATACTTAAAAAAGATGTGACTATAGACGCCATGTTGTCTCAGATGATTAAATGATATAATAGTTATAAGGGAAATTGACTTAGGGGATAGGAGGAAAAAAATTGAGTACTGCTCCGTTATCAAAGGAAAGGTCCAGAGCAATGCTGCTGCTTGCTGCCACTGCAGCGATGTGGAGTATCGGAGGACTGCTTATCAAAATTGTGGATGCCAGCCCTCTGTCTATTGCAGGAGCAAGGTCTGCCATCACATCAATAGTTCTGCTTATATACCTCAGAAGACCGAAATTTAACTGGTCTCTTCCACAGGTAGGAGCGGCGATTTCCAGTTCAGCTACAGCAATACTCTTTATTACTGCAACAAAGACGACGACTGCAGCCAACGCAATACTGCTGCAATCCACTGCCCCAATATACGTTGCCATTTTTGGGTTTTGGCTGCTTAAGGAAAAGACCACAAAATACGATTGGCTGACAGTTGCCGTGGTAATGGGGGGGATGGGATTATTCTTTGTTGAAAACCTGAGTACCGAAGGACTGTTGGGGAATTTTTGCGCATTGCTGAGTGGTATTAGTTATGCATTTTTTGTGATTTTTATGAGGATGCAAAAAGACGGTTCTCCCTTGGAATCGGCTCTGCTGGCAAATATTATTACCGCTCTTATTGGGCTTCCTTTTCTCTGCCGGTCTGTACCAAGCACTTCAGGTTGGCTTTTCCTGCTGATACTTGGAGTATTTCAACTGGGCATACCCCATATTCTTTATTCTTCAGCTATAAAAAAAGCGACAGCCCTGGAAGCGGTGCTGATTTCCATAGTTGAACCCATACTGAATCCTGTATTGGTGTTTCTGGTGCTGGGGGAGGCTCCCGGTATTTATGCATTGTTAGGGGGTGCTATTGTTTTGGTTTCGATAACCTTAAAATGTGTTCTTACAATTATACCTTTGAAGATAGTGTCCGAAGACAAAAAGGAACAGCCTTTGGAATAAGAGGAGGCTAAGCATGTTATACCTAAATAGACAAGATATTTCTTCACTCATTGATCTTAATGAATGATTGAGGCCTTAGAACACTCTGTGGAAATCTATGACAAGAAGCAATTTATGCAGCCGGATCGCATAAAAGTCAATGTGACCGATACGGAGACATATCTCTATATGCCCTGCTTCACCGAATAGATAAAAGGAACCAGGATCCTTACCCTGTCCCAGGAGAATTCCAAATACAATCTGCCGACGTACAGGGGGTCATGCTGCTCGACAATCCAAAAACCGGCACAATAGATTGTATACGACCTCTTTTACTCCTGTGCTGCCTGATGACGCTGAACTTTTGGAAGGGAAGCATTTTATAGGCATTGGATCTTACAAACCCAATATGCGGGAGTACTCGGAGAGCATTTACAAATTGCTTGAAAAGATTTACATAGATGTTGACTTTGCCAGGGAGGAATCGGGAGATTTGGCGACGCCTTGTGAAAAAGGCTGGTTCAAGGAAGAAAATATCCGGACACTCTATTCAGTTGTCAAAGCTGACAGTATTGACCGCAGCAGGACTACGTTCTGCAAATCTGTCGGAATGGCGCTGTTTGATATTTTTGTTGCCGGAAATATATATAATAAGGCTATAGAGCAGGGTATCGGCCAAAAATTAAATCCGTAACCGCAAAGCAATTCCAATAAATAACGGAGGGTTTTTTATGATGAATTTTTCCCACTATATTACATGTATTGACGCACATACGGCGGGAGAGCCGCTGCGCATTATTACAGCAGGTTTTCCGCCCATACCGGGCAATACAATCCTTGAAAAACGCGACTATGTAAATAAGAACTATGACGGACTGCGCCGTATGCTGATGCTGGAGCCCCGCGGACACTCGGGAATGTATGGATGCATTCTTGTACCTGCTGTTACTCCGGATGGCGATTTCGGAGTGCTGTTTACCCACAATGAGGGGCTCAGTTCCATGTGCGGGCACGGCATTATCGGCGTGACGAAGGTAGTAATTGAAACCGGGATGATAGGCTGCACAGAAGGTGAGAATGTGATAAGAATTGACTCTCCTGCCGGCCGCGTTACAGCGTACGCAGATGTTGAGAAGGGGAAGGTGCTGCGGGTGCGCTTTCATAATGTGCCCTGTTTTGTATATAAGGAGAATATCACTGTACATGTTGACAGCCTGAACAGGGATGTAGTCTGCGACATTGCCTATTGCGGTGCGTTCTATGTGTACATTGACGCCGACAGGGTTGATTTGGAAGTAGAGCCCCAATACGCCGAGCAGCTGGTGAAGATTGGTATGGAGATAAAACACAAAGTGATGGAAGAATATACATTCAAACACCCTACAGAACCCGGTATTGACTGGCTGTATGGCACTATTCTGATGTCGCCGGTCGAACGTATCGGGAATCGGCTGATATCGAACAACATCTGTATTTTTGCCGAGGGACAGATAGACCGGAGCCCTACGGGAACAGGCACCGGAGGACGTACGGCACTCCTGGTGCACAAGAATATCATGCAGGAGGATGACACACTTGTAAACAAAAGTGTAATAGACACTCCTATGGAGTCAAAAGTGATAAGCCGCTGCAAAGTGGGCCAATATGACGCCGTGATTACCGAAGTGTCAGGTACCGCACATATCACCGGCTTCAACAATATTGTGCTTGATCCTGATGATCCGCTGCCGGAAGGGTTTCGTATCATTGGATCTTAGTGCCCGGCACTATTATCCGGCCAATACCCACGGTAGAAGTATTAGTTTTGCAGAACATATGTGATGAGTTATGGAGGTAAACACATGGAGAGAAAGGTTGAACAACAGGTTAGAGGGTTTAGGACACAAGACGGCGCAGGAGTAAATTTGGTTAGAGTATTGGGAAAGGGGACTGCTAGTGAATATGATCCGATTTTAATGCTCGATTCCTTTGACAGTACAAATCCGGATGATTACACAGCGGGATTTCCCATGCATCCCCACAGAGGCATCGAAACAATCAGCTATGTGTATCGTGGGTATATGACCCATAAGGATAGTTTAGGCAATGAGGATACCATCGGCGATGGAGAAGTACAATGGATGACAGCGGGATCAGGTATTCTGCATGAAGAAAAGCTGCCGGCATCCGAAAGATTGCTTGGGGTACAGCTTTGGCTTAATCTTCCTGCGAAGGATAAGATGGTTCCGCCGGCTTACCGCAGCATAAAGAATGCTGAAATTGAAGAAGTTAAGTTGGAGAACGGAAAGCTAAGACTGCTCGCAGGCGAATATGAGGGAAGAAAAGGGTATATGAGCAAATATCTTCCGCTGGATTATTATGACCTTCATCTAAATGCCGATACCTCTGTTTCCGTAAAAACGGAAAGAAGCCGCTCGGTAATGATTTTTACACTCTTGGGGGATGCATATATCGGGGGCGAATCAGTAAAAGAAAAGACGGCGGTAAAGCTTACCTCCGGTGAACATGTGGAGATAATAGCAACAAACAAAAATGCGCAATTGTTGTTTGTAAGTTCGACAATCCTGGCTGAACCGATTGCTTGGGGGGGACCTATAGTTATGAACACAAAGGAAGAATTGAATAAAGCTTTCGATGATTTGAAAAATGGTACTTTTTTGCAGAAAAAGATTTCATACTAACGGAATTTCACCCGAAGATAAACAGATGCCAGGCACCGGACAAAATATTAGGCGTGCCTGGCAATTACTTCATTTTTCTGCTTCATATGTAAGTATATAATTCCCGTCATATTTTTGATAGATTTTCTCTACCTGATCATTAATCAGTTGGTCAACTTGCCCATTATAGTAAATACGGGCGCTTACACCACAGTTTGAGCTTAGTGATCTTGGTACGGGCATCAGCTCACAAGAGATATTTTCTTTTTTCATAGCCCGCTCGAATTTTATCGCCCCGGTATGGGTGTAAAAAAGAACTTGATATTCTTTGTTCATTTTCTGGCTTTTAGCACAAATGTGCCGTCGTTTTCTTCGATTTCAACTGAATACCCGACACTTTTCAAATAACGCTGAACATTCCCTTTTGCTGTATTATTATCTACTATAACATCTATACCGTCTTTTTCCTCATCAAGAGCTTTTTTAGTCATAAGTACCGGTTGCGGGCAGCTCATGCCGCAGGTATCTATTGTTTTCATATTTACCTCCTATTAAGACTGTGCGTTTTTTGATAGAAACTCTGAATTGGCGTAAGAGATTGCCAATAGGATTAAAAAGCAGATTCCGACAGATATCTGTCCGTTTAGAGTGACTCCTTTTGCACTGGATGCCAGTCCAAAGTTGTGGCAAATAGCCGCTCCTACAATCAATCCTAATGCGCTGATAGCTGAATCAGTGTTGCCTTCGCCGGCAAGTATCAACTGACGCAAAGGACAACCACCAAGAAGTACAGATCCCCATCCTACCAATGCCATGCCCAGGAAATTCCACAATCCGTCCGTATGGGCAATAGGTTGCTCCGCAAAACCGGGATTAAATTTACCCAAAATTAAGTTTCCAACTAAAGCTACTGCAAGAATTGACAAGAAGCCAAGCATCAGATAGTTGTCACGGAAAAGAATCAAGTCTCTGGTACCACCGACAGTGCACAACCTATACTTTTGCGCAAGTGCACCTACAATTAATCCTGCCGCAAGTGAAATCCATATCGGTGCTGTAGCTGCTCCCGGACCGGATTTACTGAAAAACACAAAAGCAGGTGCTACAATAAGCAAGGCCAGAAAGCCGACATTAATAGCCGGGAACAGATATCCTTCCAAATTTGTAAGCTTATAACTCCTCTTAAGATTGAACCCCTTGTTGAGAAAGAAAATACCAACGTAAATCCCAGAAACAAATCCGATCAATCCAATAATTGCATTGAAATCGCCCCCGGCAATTCTCAAAACCATTCGAAGGGGACAGCCAAGAAAAATAAGTGCCCCGATCATTACGATGATTGAAAGTACAAATCTGGTAACAGGTGATGAGCCTCCTTGAGAATTAAACTCCTTATTCATGGAGGCTAGAATGAATGAACCTAATACAAGACCAATAATCTCAGGACGAATGTATTGCACAACTTCTGCACGGTGAAGACCAAGTGCTCCCGCTATGTCGCGAAGGAAGCATGCAATACAAAAACCCATGTTTGCCGGATTGCCGAAACGAACTAGTAGAACTGCAAATAAGCCAACTACGCCACCGGTGATAATAATTCCTGTTTTTTCTTTCATACTTCAATATCTCCCTTAATGGTATAATTATAGATAATTCTGTTATTAGTTTAACAATGCAAACAACAATAGTAAAATAACAAAAACAAATAATGACGTGCTGTAGAATTATGAAAACGAATACAAATTGTATTTATGTTTTTTCCAATGTATAATCTAAAATATGGATGACTATGCGAGGAGGTTCACTATGAAAGAAATTTATATGGACAATGGGGCTACATCCTTTCCAAAGGCCCCGGGTGTAGCTGAAAGTGTATACAAATATCTTATTCATGTAGGTGCAAATATCAATAGAGGCTCTTATTCAAATTCTTTTCAGGCTGAAAATGTAGTTTTTGAGACGAGGGAGTTACTTTGTTCGCTTTTTGGTTTCAATAAGCCGGAAAACGTTGTATTTACAAAGAATATAACAGAAAGCCTTAATGTGCTGGTTAAGGGGCTTTTTAAAAGCGGCGACCATGTGATAGTGTCCTCCATGGAACATAACGCTGTGATGAGGCCCCTCAGGGCTCTTGAAGGAAAAGGGGTTACATTTTCAAGAGTTTTATGCAAAAATGACGGCAGCATCGACGGAAAGGATTTATTGCCTCTAATCCTTCCCAATACGAAGGGAGTAGTTATGACTCATGCTTCCAATGTTTGCGGTACAATTTTGAATTTGGAAGAGGTCGGAAGTATCTGCAAAGAAAAAGGTCTGCGGTTTATTGTTGATACGGCACAGACAGCGGGAGCTATAAAGGTTGACTTTGATGATATGTGCGCTGATGCCGTTGCTTTCACCGGACACAAAGGCTTGCTGGGGCCTCAGGGGATTGGCGGGTTTCTGGTGCGGGAAGGCTTGGCTGATGAACTTTCCGCATTTATTGAAGGAGGCACCGGAAGCTTGTCTGATATGGAAATACAGCCTTCCTACATGCCGGATAAATTTGAAGCGGGAACTCCGAATGTGCCCGGTATTTACGGACTTAACGCTTCACTGAAATATATACAGGAGACAGGTATTCAAGATATATATGAAAAAGAAATGCGGCTTATGGGAGTTTTCTTGGAAAGGCTGATGAATATGCCTCATATTGATATAATTGGGAAGAAGGATACTAAAGGGAGAACAGGAATCGTATCTGTCGATTTTAAGACACAGGATAATGCAGAGATGGCACACCGCCTCTCTTCAGAGTCCGGTATCATGACCAGAAGCGGGCTGCACTGTGCGCCTTCCGCCCATAAGACATTGGGGACTTTCCCAAGGGGTACAGTACGTTTCGGATTGAGCCATTTCATGGAGGAAGCCGATATATTATATGCGGCGGACCAAATATATAAACTGAAGTAACCGGAGGGGGATAAAATGGAATTTAATCAGATAAAGATATTTGTTGCGGTCGCCCGAAAAAAGAGTTTTTCAAAAGCGGCGGACATGTTGTTCATATCGCAGCCGGCTGTCACCAGTAATGTGCAGAAACTGGAGAGCGAACTTGGGGTTACATTAATCAATCGAAAAACCAAGAATATCTCATTGACTGAAGGAGGAAAACTTTTTTACCGTTATGCGGTGGAATTAATTAATATTTATGAAAAAGCCGAATACGCCCTCAGCGGATATAAAAAGAATATTGAAGGGACCCTGGAGTTATATGCCAGCACAATACCGGGACAATATCTTCTTCCGTATATCGTTAAAGAATTCAAAAAAGCTTATCCTTTGGTCCTTTTTTCTATCTGCCATAAAGATTCAAGCGAAGTAATGGAAGAAATCCTTTCCGGCAGAATTAACCTGGGGCTTGTCGGAGCAAAGTATAGCTCAGATGCCCTTGAGTATATTGATTTTTATGATGACAGAATGGTACTTATTGCTTCGCCTCAAAAAAAATTTGATTCGGATTCTGTCAGTATCAGGAGTTTAATCGGAGAAAACATACTGCTCAGGGAAGAAGGTTCCGGCACAAGGCTTCTTCTTGAAAATGCCTTGAAAGAAAAGGAACTGGATATGTCCATGTTTAAATCTCAGATTATTAATGACAGCCTGGAAGCAATCAAAAAAATGGTGGAATTGGATGTCGGTATCAGTCTTGTATCCGATATTGCAGTAAAGCGTGAAGTTGAGTCCGGTCAACTAAAGCAATACGAAATATCCGACCTGGAGCTTAAGAGAAGCTTTAGCCTGGTTTATTGCAATAACAGATGCCTTTCACCTATTGAGGAGAAATTTAAGGATTTTATCAGCAATTGGAAAAGATAAGTATATATGTCTGGTGCCTGGCAATTCATTTTGCCGGGCACTTATTTTTTTTGCAGCGATTTTTGTATTGACAACAGGATTAGATAGAGATATTATGAAATAGAACAGTGTTCTAAAAAAGAACAAAGGTAAATAATTGAACGAAGCTAAACGGAGGATGAACTTATGGCTATCAGTGAAAGAAGAGAACGTGAAATAGAAGAAATGAAGGAACTCATACTGTCTACGGCAGCTATGATAGCAAATTCAGAAGGATATGATAAGCTGTCTATCAGAAAAATAGCTAACAAAATTGAATACTCGCCATCTATTATTTACCACTACTTTGCGGATAAGGATGAAATCATAAGCCATTTGATGCAAAGAGGTTATAAAAAAATAATATCGGCAATAGCCTCTGCAAATATGATAAGTGATTCTCCGGAAGAGCAATTAAAAAAAATGGCTAGGTATTATATAGACGCCGCACTGAAAATGCCTGAAGAGTATATGGCTGCGCAATTAAGCAAATCTCCAAAAACTATAAAGCAGACTTCATTTCTATATGAGGGGGCTTCTGATGAAAAGTCCGTCATAGGTGCATTATGCAAATGCATAAAAGAAATTAACAAGGATATTGATTTGGAGGACAGCAAATGCGAACTTATTTCGCAGTTAATTATTGCATCTGCCATGGGCCTTGTTATAAAGCTTATTGCTGAGAAAGAGACGGGAGAGGAGCAAAGGAACAGATTGGTTGAATGCTTTGCAAACGAGGTTGTGCCCAAAATAGCCCGTGTGTGATTTTACAATACTGTTGTTATGTTAGAGAATGGTTCTGAGGTGGAGGATTGTATATGAAAAAGAGGTTATTTAACCGGACTGCCTGGTGAAGACGGTATATTTACAAAAGAAGATATTGCTGATCTGCCGCTGCCTGTTCAGAAATATTTCAGATATTGCGGCCATATTGGCACATTTCGCATTACGATGATTGCGACCTTGTTTATTTCGACGGAAAAGACATTGAAATTGAATTTTATTACGAATAAATTAACTGAATCAAAATATCAGGCGTTAATTGGCGCCATTACTTTTCTGTATTCTTTATGCCGGTTGACCTTGAAGAGATGCAATAGTCCAGGAAGCTTTTGAGAGCAGGAGTATGCTTTATTCTATTATTCCACAGAAGACTGATAGTCCTTCTCACTGTTCTCCCCTCAAAGGGTATGGCAGTTACCTTATAGCCATCGAGAGAAGGAATTTTGGGCATAATCGCTATTCCCAGCTGTGCTCCTACAAAAGAGGCCATTGAGTTGCACTCGTCGACCTCAAAAAAGATATTCGGCACGATATTGAATTTCTTAAATAAGGAATCGGTCTGAAAATGGAGATCGGTTTCTTTTTTTATCATAATAAATTTTTCATTTTTGAAATCATCTATTGTGACTGAGGTATGACTTGCCAAAGGATGATCTTTATATACAACCAGAAATAGCTCCTGTTCAAATAGAGGGATGAATTCGATGCACTCATTCACAATTTCAGTAGATGGAGCCATGACAACATCAAGGGTGCCTTCTATCAGCTTCTTGATCAGTAAATTTGTCATGTTAACCTGAAAGCTGAAACTTATATTGCGGTTGCCCTGACAGGCGTAGAAATCATCTATTAAATGCGGAATTTCATCAAAGCTGACACTGTAAATGTATCCCAGATTAATGTTCCCCCCGTAAGGGCTATTCATTCTGTTAAGCTGAGCTTCTCCCTGGATAAGTATGTTGAGGGCACTCTCAGCATAGGGGAGAAAGGCTTCTCCGTATTCTGTCAATGAAACTTTTATACCTTCCTTTTTAAACAGCGGTACACCCAATCTCTTGCATAACTGGGATATGGCATAACTGAGGCTGGGCTGAGATATATTCAGTTGTTCGGCTGCCTTGGTATAGTGCAGGGTATGAGCTGTTTCAACAAAGTATCTTAATTGTTCCAAGGTCATGGTATCGCCTCCTTAGAAGTTTAAATTTTCATTGCTGCAAAAGTCAAATACTCATTGTGGAGATATAAACAAGTCATAGAGAACTTCTATTAAATTATACAAAATGGGTATTGGACAGTCAAGGGAAAATGCTATAAAATTATAATAATATAATGAATATTCAGAAAATCATATGAAAAAATTGCAAATATTAGAGAAAAAAGGATAAAATTGAAAATGTACAAAAAGGTCATTGAGCATATCGAAGAAGTTATTTTTCACAATATAAAAAAATCATTTAAAAAGCAAACCCTAGAAAACCGGTCAATTTGCAGGTGAGTGAAGAGAGATTAAATTTCAAACGCAAACAAGTCATAGAGAAATTTTATTATATTATACAAAATGAGTATTGGACTGTTGAGAGAAATTAATATAGACTTTTCTTAACATATAAAACATTCTTATAACTTATAAGGAGGGAAGAAGTATGAATCTTCCGTCAAAAATAACCATTTGTGAAGTTGGCCTCCGGGATGGCTTGCAGAATGAAAAAAAAATTTTGCAGACTCAGGAAAAGCTGGAATTGGCCAATGGTCTTATAGCTGCCGGCTTCAAGGTAATTGAGTTAGGTTCTTTCATGAATCCGAAGGCAGTACCTCAAATGGCAGATACCGATGAGCTTTTCTCAACTTTGAATCAGATTGATGGAGTAGAGCTGCGTGCACTAATTGCCAATAAAAAAGGTGTAGAACGCGCCATTAATTGCGGGTGCCGCAAGGTCAAGCTTAATGTGTCGGCAAGCCTCGGGCATAATCTGGCAAATCTGAACAGGACACCTGAGGAAAGCGTTGCCGGCTTTGAAGAAAGTGTTGCCCTTGCCGAGCAGCATGGAATTAAGGTATCCGGATCAATTTCCATGCCATTTGGCTCTCCCTGGGAGGGAAACATATCGCTGGAATCTGTCAAGAGTATAGTTGAAGCCTACCTGAATGTCGGAATAGACGAAATATCCCTATCGGACGCTTCCGGTATGGCTGTGCCCAATCAAGTATATTCAATGTGCATCAATATGCAGGAATGCTATCCCCAGGTGAAATGGTGGCTTCATTTCCATAATACAAGAGGAATGGCCATGGCAAATATACTGGCTGCAATGCAGGCCGGAATAACACAATTCGACTCCTCCTTCGCAGGGCTGGGAGGTTGTCCTTTTGTCCCCGGTGCAGCGGGGAATGTATCCTCTGAAGATGTGGTACACATGATGGATGAGATAGGAATAGAAACAGGAATAGATATTGTCAGATTAATCCGGTTGTCCGGAAAGGTACGTCAAATGGTAGGCCATGACACTGATTCATATATACTTAAGGCAGGCCGTTCGAAGGATTTATTCAAAGAGCAGCAATACTTAAAGAAGTAGTTTCCGGTATGTGGAGCGTAGATATCTGTATTTCCATAGCAGGAGACATATAACATATTCAGAACGAATACTAATGTTTAGGAGGAATGATTATGAGCAGGATGAGTTCAATGGAAGAAGTATATTCAAAGCTTAACCAGGACCAGATAGATGAAATCGAGGAAAAGTTTGCAAGAGCAGATGCGGCGCAGAAGATATTTGAAAAATGGAGCCAGGAAGAAGTTGACCGCACTATAAGAGCTATAGCATGGAAAGTTGCAAATACTCAGACCTTTAAAGAACTGGTCAAGATGAGCATAGAGGAGAGCGGGATGGGAGACCCCGTAAGCCGCGAGAATAAGAAATTTAAAATCAGAGGTGTGCTGAGAGATGCGTTGCGTCAGAAGAGCGTAGGTATAATTGAGGAAATACCGGAAAAAGGGATAGTCAAGTATGGCAAGCCGGTAGGAGTCATTGCATGTGTTGTTCCGGCTACCAACCCGGACTTGACACCGGCAGGCAATGCCATATATGCCCTTAAAGCCCGGAACGCCATAATTTTCTCACCACATCCAAGAGCAGTAAAAACCGGAGGCCGAACAATTGAGCTTATGCGTGAAGGTTTGAGGCAGGTAGGCGCACCGGAAGATCTGATTCAGATCCTTGGAGTTGGAAAAGCTAAAATAAACAAAGCCATGTCTGAGGCGCTTAATACGAAATGCGATTTGGTAATTGCCACAGGAGGACAGGGTGTAGTAAGAAGAGCATATCATTCGGGCACTCCGGCTTTTGGTGTAGGGGCCGGCAATGCGACCATGATTTGGGATGAGACAGCTAAGGATGAGCTTCACCAGGCAGCGTACAATACAATGCTTTCAAAGACATCAGATTTCGGATCCGGATGCTCAGCTGACGGAAATATAGTTATACATGAGAGCATCTATGATGATGCAATAAAGGAACTGGTCAATGTGGGAGGCTACCTGCTGAGCGAGGAACAGCAGCTGGCTGTCAAGAAGATTATGTGGGATGAGGAATGTCATCGTCTTCCTGATTCAGTAGCCCAATCGCCTCAAAGAATGGCTGAGCTGGCCGGGTTTACAATACCGGAGGATCGTAAATTCCTCATAGCCATAGGCACAGGATCATACACAACAAGCTATGAGGATGTATGGTGCCGCGAAAAGCTGACAACTTTGCTGGCTGTACACAAATATGAAGGCGAGTTTCAGAATGCAATAGACATAATAATGGCTATCCATGAGGTAGGCGGAAAAGGCCACAGTGTAGGTATATACTCATATGACGAAGAGCATATACACAGGCTGGCTCTTGAAGCCCGTGTAGGCCGTATAATGGTGAGACAGCCGCAATCAAAATCCAATGCAGGCTCCTTTACCAACGGAATGCCTATGACCTCAAGCATTGGATGCGGAACCTGGGGAGGGAATGCAACATCCGAAAACGTAAATTTACGCCACTATATGAATGTTACATGGCTATCAAAAGCTATTCCTGAAGATAAGCCCAGTGATGAAGAATTATTCGGTGAATTCTACGAGCCTGAGAGAGAAGGAAGGGTATAGAAGGGGGTATTACCTTGAAAAAATTGATTTCCGAACAAATGGTGAATTACCTGCAGCGCCGCGGGGTCGAGTATGTATTCGGACTTTGCGGGCACACGGTAATTGCCTTCCTGGATGCACTTTCCAGGAGCAGCAGTGTGAAATATGTTTCCTTTAGAAATGAACAGCTTGCAGCTATGGCAGCAGACGGGTATGCCCGAATCAAGAAAAAGGCCGGAGTGGTAATGTGCCACTTAGGCCCCGGTATTGCAAATACCGTAACAGGGGTGGCCAATGCATCATTTGATTCCATACCCATGGTTGTTATAGCAGGAGATGTTCCAAGATATTATTTCGGAAAGCATCCTCATCAGGAAGTTAATCTGCATGCTGACGCTGCTCAATATGAAATCCTGAAACCCATAGTAAAGAGAGCCTGGAGAGTTGATGATCCTGAGGCTATGCCTGAAATATTGGATAAAGCTTTTCGCATGGCTGAAAGCGGAAGGCCCGGGCCGGTTCTCATATCTGTGCCAATGGATGTTTTCTCCGAAGAGGTTGAAGAGGATCTTTTCGCACGTACTTACCTTGATAGACACCAGACTATCAAACCTGCATTGGCACCTAAAGCTGCAAAAGCTATAGCACAAAAGCTGGTGGAAGCCAAGAATCCGGTTATTCACGCAGGCGGCGGTATACTTCTGGCAGGAGCGTCAAAAGAGCTTCAGGATTTGGTGGAGTTTCTGGATATCCCGGTATCCCGGACACTGATGGGGCAGGGCTGTATGTCCGATACTCATCCATTGATGCTTGGACAGACCGGATTCTGGGGCCTTGAATTTACACATAAGTTTACAGCCAATGCAGATGTTCTGCTTGGGCTTGGAACCCGCTTTGCGGAGGCTGACAGCTCCAGCTGGTACCCGGGCGTAACCTTTGACATGAGGAAGACAGAATTTCTTCAAATTGACATAGACCCAACAGAAATCGGACGCAATTATCCGGTTAGCATTGGTGCTGCAGCAGATTTAAAAGAAGCACTTGCACAGATTCTGGAAGAAGCTGAAAAGCTGTGCCCGGAAGGCATAAAAAGGCCGGAACTCAGGGAAATGATCAAAAAGAATCGTACATTATTCAGAGAGTCAAATATTGCAATATCTGAAGACGGGCGCTTCCCAATGACACCGCAGCGTATACTGAAGGACGTAAAGGAAACGATACCGGAGAATGCAATCATATTTACCGATGTAGGCTGGAATAAGAATGGCGTGGCTCAGCAGTTTGACATTACTCTTCCGGGAACCATTCACCACAGCTCGGGGCTTGCAACCATGGGATTCGGGGCGTCGGCGCTGCTGGGCGGCAAGCTTGCGGCACCTGACAAGGTTGTTATCACACTTGTGGGAGACGGGGGATTCGGAATCAATCCAAGCTCACTTGCCACAGCAGTAGAACAGGGCATTGCCGTAATATGGATTGTTATGAACAACTCCGCATTCGGTACAATTGCCGGTTTGGAGTATTCCAACTATAAGACCAAATTTGGAACGGTATTTACCACACCGGATGGGAAACCATACTCTCCAAACTGGGCAGAGGTTGCAAAGGCATACGGGGTGGATGCAATTCGTATTGATTCGGCTGAAGCCTTCAAGCCGGCTTTGGAGCAAGCATTGGCCAGCAATAGGCCTTTCCTGTTGGATGTGCCTATGGAGAATATTGGGGTACCTACACCCGGCTGCTGGAATATCAATGACATATATACACCTAAAGCAAATATTGTAAACGGCAAAATTATAAAGAATGAGAAAGGTGAATATGAAGCTCCGAACCATTCAGGTTCACACAAATAAACAGTGTATTTGAAAGGAGAGCAATTATGCCAAGAAAGTTTTCCCTTGCTTATCTTACAATACCCGGGACTGGTCCGGTGGATCAGATTCGCATAGCTGCAGAGGCGGGATATGATTTCGTCAGCCTCCGCCCGATACCGATGCATCTCCCTAACGAACCTCTTTTCCGGTTTGATCAGGATAAGAAGCTGTTCAATGAGATTAAGCATGCGCTTTCGGAAAATAATATCAGGCTGTTGGACATCGAACTGGCCAGAGTAAGAGAGGACTTGAAGGTTGAGGATTATGAATCTGCATTTTTTGCCGCGGCAGAGCTTGGAGGGACAGATGTGCTTTCAAGCATATGGACTAAGGACAAGGCTTATTATTATAGGGAATTTGCAAAAATATGCGATCTTGCTGCAAAGTACTCTCTTCGTGTGAATCTGGAGTTCGTGACCTTCGCAGGGGTTACATCCCTGGTTGAAGCCTCGGATGTACTCAATACAGTAGAACGTCCCAATGCATACCTCATGGTGGATACGCTTCATGCTCACAGGTCAAGGGTATCGGCAGAAGATATTGCTAAGGTGGAACCTTCAAAATTTGGATTTATTCACCTTTGTGACGGCCCGGGTCCCATACCTGCATTGGATGATCCGGGCATGATAGGAGTTGCAAGAGAGGGAAGGCTTTATCCGGGGGATGGAGAAATCGATTTAAAGAGTATGTTTCTTGCAATGCCGGCAAATCCAATATCAATTGAATTGCCAAATTCCAAGGAGATGGAAAAGAGAGGAGCATTTGGGCATGCTGCCCAATGCCTGATAAAGGCAAAGCAGTATTTTGCCGAAAATGGCATAGAATAGATAAAGGTACAGTGGTCTTTGATATTATATAATATAAAAAGGGGGGAGAAAAATGCCGGTTAATATTAATACCAAGATGATAACCCTGCTGGGAAAACCTCTATCTCAGTCCTATGCAGCCAGGATGCAGAATGCGGCGTATAGGGCAGCCGGAATCGACATGCTGTATTTTTACACAGAAGTTGAAAATGATCATTTACCCGATGTAATCAATGGAATCAGACACATGAATTTTGCCGGATTTGCGGTTACCAAGCCAAACAAAGTGGAAGTCATGAAATATGTTGATGAAGTGGATCCTCTATGTGAAAAAATGAATGCAAGCAATACTGTAGTAATTAAAAACGGACGCCTTAAGGCATATAACACTGACGGTATCGGTTTCTTAAGATCTCTGAAGGAAGAAGCACCTGAAATAGACATCTCTGAATCTGTATTCTTCTGCCTCGGAGCAGGAGGTGCCGCCAGAGCTATATGCAGTGTACTTGCATATAACGGAGCAAAGAAGATATACATTGCAAGCAGAACCTTATCACGAGTCAAGGAACTGGTTGAAGACATCAATGAGAAGTTTGCACCTGTGGCGGAACAGGTGGATATGCAGGACACAGAGTTGCTGAAGAAAAGTATAGCAGCATCAAATGTTATCATGAACAATACCGGATTGGGCATGCCTGCAAGCCTGGACAAAACTCCGATTCCCAAAGAGTATCTCAGTCCTGTGCAGTTGTGTTTTGATGCAACCTATAATCCGTCAAAGACCAGATTCCTTACAGAAGCTGAACAAGTTGGCTGTAAGATAATTAATGGCTTGGGCATGTCGCTTTATCAAGGTGCTGAACAGATTGAACTATGGAGCGGAGTAAATGCTCCTATAGAAGCAATGCGCCAGGAACTCCTTGATATACTTTCAGGGAAAGAGGAGAAATAGTGTAAGTAACGTATGTATTATACTTACACAATGGGAAGGGGGGCAACAATATGAATGGACTTAAATGGTTGAACAAGCATTTAGAAGAAGCTATTCTGGTGTTTCTGTTAGCAACCATATCATGTGTAATGATGGCGCAAATCATTGCAAGAACCTTTTTTAATTCCATGACCTGGCCTGAAGAATTTTCCAGATATTGCTACATATGGACAGTATTTCTTTCTCTCGGATATACAATCAAGAAGGGGAATATGCTGAAGGTAGGAATAGTTATGGACTTGCTTCCCCAGAAGCTGCGAAAGAGAATAGAGATTATTGTAAACGTTATAATGTTGGTATTATTTGTAATATTGCTCAGGTATTCAATAATATATACCGGCAAAGTCAAGAGCAGCGGACAATTTTCACCGGCTATGCACCTGCCGATGTGGATTATGTACATGTCAACAATTATCGGTTTCGCATTAGCTGCCTTACGTATGGTACAGGAAATCATTTCAAATATCAGGAACTTCAACAAGAAAGCTGAGACGACTTTGGAAGCGACAATAAAGGAAGCGAAGCAGGAAGTTCAGGCCACTGGCATAGCTGTTAATGATAATGACGGTTTAATGGGAGGTGAGGATTAATGGCACTATGGATATTCGTTGTATTTCTGTCAGCACTTGTATTTGCAGTTCCGATAGCTGTAAGTATGGTGATAGGAGCTATGACACCGCTTTTTTTAGGAGGGACCGGAAGTTCCATCCAGCAGCTGATTGCAAACAGCTTTTCCGGTTCGGATACGACACCAATCCTGGCAGTACCTCTCTTCATTCTTGGAGGAGTACTTATGGCAGAAGGCGGGATATCCCGAAGGCTCTTCAATTTCTTTGCATATTTTGTAGGTAATTTAACCGGCGGATTGCCATGCGCTGTTATTCTTACTTGTCTCTTTTATGGAGCTATTTCAGGATCAGGCCCTGCCACTACTGCAGCAGTCGGATCGATGACAATTCCATTCCTGGTGGATATGGGCTATGACAAGACTTGGTCAGCGGGCATGGTTGCTACTGCAGGCGGCCTTGGAGTTATCATACCTCCATCCATACCCTTTGTTCTGTATTCACTGGCAACAGGAGTATCAACCGGAGCTCTCTTCCTGGGTGGAGTCCTTCCGGGTATCCTTATCGGACTCTGTATGATGGTTTATGCCGTTATCTACTGTAAACGAAAGGGAGAAAACAAAGAGAGAATAAATGCAAAGATGACAGAGCTGCGCTCAAAAGGTTTCCTCAGTTTACTGAAGGAGAGCTTCTGGGCTTTGCTGTCACCTGTAATCGTATTAGGAGGTATCTATTCAGGAATAGTAACACCGACAGAAGCGGCATGTATTTCTGTATTTTATTCTCTATTCGTCTCTATGGTTATCTATAAGTCTTTTACAGTTAAGGAAATCATCCCCTTTCTGGGGAATGCTGTGAAGACCTATGCACCGCTTTGTTTTGTACTTGCCTTTGCAATAGCCTTCGGCCGGGTATTGGCCTTAGCTAAGGCTCCAATATTGATTGAGAACTTCATACTGAACAACTTCTCAACAAGTATTACAGCATTGACGGGTATTGTAGTGGTTTTCCTGCTGCTGGGAATGGTAATGGATACAGGACCGGCCATAGTAATACTGTCCCCCATTCTGCTTCCTGCCGTTCAGGCCCTGGGAGTAGATCCGGTACATTTCGGTGTTATAATGGTCTGCTGTCTGTCGATCGGATTAGCAACTCCACCCTTCGGACTCGATCTTTTCGTTGCCGGAACACTGTCCAGTTTACCTCCGATGAAAGTGGCAATGAAAGCAATGCCCTTTATAATTGCATTTGGCATAGCGCTGTTTATTATAACATATATACCCTGGTTTAGCCTTGTATTCCTGTAAAACAGGTATTCAAGTTATAAATGAAAACAAGAAAAGGGGGAAAAAAATGAAAAAGTTACTTATCTTATTACTGGTACTGGTTATGGCATTAGTCCCGGCAGCATGTGCTAAACAAGCACCGCCGGCACAACAACCGGCAGAACAACCGGCAGCAGAGGAGCCTGCAGAAGGCGAAAACAAATACGCTTCTTTGGAACCAATAACCCTTATCGGTGCTGATAATGCAGGTGTCGGCGCCGCAGCACAGCTTTACGGTGAGCTGGTTACCAAAAAGGTAGCAGAGATTACCGACGGAAAGCTGAAAATCGATTATTTCCCGAACAGCCAGCTTGGTAATGACCAGGAACTTCAAGCTCAGATGCTTGCAGGAGATATTGACTTTGTAATAGCACAGACAGCCCAAACGGTGTCCTTCGTACCGGAAGTTGCTATATTTGACCTTCCAATGGTGTTTGCGAAGTATGATGCCAAGACTATTGACTATGCACTCAACAAGAGTCCTTTTGCCGCAAAGATTAATGAAGCTTATAAAGCTAAGAACATGCGTATTATGCACTATCTGCAGGGCGGAACTTTCCGTGAGACCACTTCAAACAAGAAGATCAGTTCTATTGATGACTTCAAAGGTTTGAAGATAAGGACAATGGAAAATCAGAACCACATGGCTTTCTGGCAAGCACTTGGAGCAGCTCCGACACCGCTTCCGTGGCCTGAGGTTTATGTATCATTGCAGCAAGGCCTTGTACATGCACAGGAAAATGCAACTGATACTTGCGTCGGTGCGAACCTGCAAGAGGTTCAGGACTACCTGATCATGACCCACCACATACTTTATTGCAACCAATTCCTAATTAATTCAGAGAAGTTTGACAGTCTGGATCCGTTATATCAGGCTGCTCTCCAGCAGGCAGTCGATGAGGCAGCTGTTGAGATTGAAGCAAAGCTTACAACCATAGATAAAGATAACAAGCAGAAGCTGCTAGACGGCGGAATGGAACTGGTTGAATTTGAAGCCAGCTTCATAGATCAGGTTCTTGAGAAGGCTAAAGGCGTATATGATTCTATAGGAAAAGCCATCGGGCAGGATTATGTTGACTCTCTGCTGGATGCACTTGAGAACGCAAAATAACCCGTAATTGAAAATCGAAATGCAGCTTTTTCGAAATCAAACAGGGTAGAAAAATTTAAACAGTTAAAACAGAGGTCGAGAGAATCGACCTCTGTTTTGCATGCTGCAAGGCTAAGAAAATGAGGTTCCTGCACTCAATAACACATTTCTGCAAGTGCTGCTGTAATATCCCAGTATTCCAATAAAAACCAGTAAATTCAGGCAGGAAAAAATGCAGTCAGGAAAGAAAATATGATATAGCATTTTAAATAATAATAGTCGGAGGTTTTTATGTCAAATACACCAAAGCAAATAAAATCTATAAACGTTTTTTCAAAAGGGACTATCGCTGTTGTTATAATTATAACAGTTGCTGGATTGAGCATATTGGGAGTTTTTCGCTTTACCAGGCCGATTCCGGCAGCAGGCACCTCAAAAACTTCAGAAAACATTGTTTTACCCGGTGAGCTGTCGGTTGCCTTTCCTGAACAAGGGCAAGCCGCTGTTGGAACTGAAACTTTTGGTGTTATTGCTGCTTCGCCGGATCAGGAGCCCATTCCAATTGCAAGTGTGGCAAAAATAATGACTGCATATTTGGTTCTGAAAGCTTACCCTCTGCAGCCCGGTGAGGAAGGGCCAAGCTTGACGATAACTGATGAGGATGTTGTCGGTTATAAGTATGCGGTTCAAAACAATCATTCTTATTTAC
>Ga0209605_1000095_pt1 | contig 120820 bp, 102 predicted proteins | sample AD_UKC035_MetaG_FD_184408 | JGI IMG/M metagenome (GOLD analysis project Ga0209605, IMG submission 184408) | Active sludge microbial communities of municipal wastewater-treating anaerobic digesters from USA - AD_UKC035_MetaG (SPAdes) (version 2) | ecosystem: Engineered > Bioreactor > Anaerobic...
GGATAAAAGCGGGGGCGGAGACCCGGGAGGGGGGAGACCCGGGAGGAGGAACACCATCCTGCCAGCCTGTTACATGTAGCGACTTCAAAGCTTCCTGGGATACGGCTAGATGTTGTTGTTACAACCCCTTTGTAAACGCTTGTACGAACTAATCCCAGAGCAGTCCTCGATGAGTATTCGAGGACTGTCTTATTTTAAGCCTGTTGGAAGGGCGCTGAATTTGCGCTTTAAACTTAACGCGGGTTTTTCTATGAAGCGATACGATATCGATGCGAATATGATGGTCAAGGCAAAGGCGATGCACAAGATCAGGAGCGTATGCAGTGGAAGGACCGGTTGTTGAACCTTCAACGACAGATCAACGATTGAGGCGGCGAGCATGAAACAGCCGAAATGAAATATGTACAACCCATACGAGATTTTTCCCAGTTGGGTGAACAGGGAATTGCCGACGAATCGGGTGATTGGCGAGTATGGCTGGGTGATCAATACATAGAGAAGTAACGTTGTGAAAGCGCCGACGCAAAGATAGGTGAGCATCAGCCCCCATTCTGTTACATTGTTGTTGGGTAGAATGAAAATGGATGAAGTCAACGCAAGAACGGTTACCCATAAAGTTCGGGTTTTGAAGCGTGTCAGAATGGGTTCGAGAATCCCCAATCCGAGAGCGATTCCACCCAGCAACGACTCGAAGTGCGTGATCGGCAGGAAATAAATCGCGGCGGGATGAACCCTGAACTGTATGAATAGCGCGCGAATTACGCATCCCATACCAAACAAGAAAATGAACCAGTTGGTCCTTGTGTTTTGGGCGGCGCTTGCCAACTTCCGTGTGAGCCATGGAATTGCTGCGTAGAATTGTTCCTCATACGAAATGCTCCATAGATGCACAAAGATCAAAATGGGAGAGGCAGCAACGCCAAATATGCAAAATTGAACGTGAACGTGGATAAGCTGACGATATGCCAGGGCAGATTGATGTTGCGCCCATCCACAGGCGCGATGATGATAGAGCCAAGGATGAGGTAGAAAAAATAAAGCGGCCAAATCTTCAAAATCCGCCGGATATAAAAATTTCGAAAGTTGATCTTCCCGGTTTGTCTGTGTTCCATCACAAGCAATTTTGTGATGAGAAACCCCGAGAGGCAGAAGAATAAGTCTACGCCGAACCAGCTATATTCTGAAAATCTCTCCAAGAACGTTCTTTTCAGTATTGGGTTGGCGTTATGAATGAACACCAGCAAAAACGCGATGAAGCGCAGACCGTCCAATTCGGGGAGGTAGAAGCGGGGTTTGGTTTCGAGTGACATGGGGGAATCTTACCATCCTCAAACAGCCTTACAACTTGGCAAAGCAGCGACTTTCTGCGAAACGAATTGTTGCGTCAAGCGTCATGTTTGCACATCGCGCTCAACAGGGTTGAGCGACCAATTCAAAAGGAGTTAAAAATGAAGAAAAGATTTTTTGTTATTTGCCTCGCGCTTGCAATGCTGGCAATGTTCACCAGTACTGTGTTTGCGGCGCCCTCCGCCGGTTCCGCTTTGAGTTTGGTCAGCGCGACCGCCGGCCTGAACGGAACCGTATTCTTCTTCAAGGTGTCCGGCGAATTTTCCGGGCGCATTTGAAGGGTTCCACGCACGTGGAAGGCGGGGAGGATTACGGGTTAGACTGCCGGCAAGTGGACGGTGAAACCGTCCGCTGTACCGCTTCGAGAAATGTGCAGGGAAACGTGACCGTCATGTTTGGCGGTTCGGTCTTCTGGACCTATATCGCGCCATTCACACAGTATTGTTATAGTGTGTTCGATTGGGATATCACCATCACTTACTGGCAGTATATCGGAAACAATTGTCAGGGTTTCCCGGCGGAGTATGGCGATGTGATCGAAGATTACTATAACGCGTATTGGGACGAGGATTACGATTATGAGTTTATGCCGAACAGCCCGGATACGTTGGTGAATTGTGGCTTATCGCTTCCTCCTCGGTCTGGTGACGCATTTTATTATCCCGATTGCTAGAACTTGTCTCAAAAACACCGTGTCACTCTGAGGGAGCGGGGTTTGCGACCGAAGAGTCTCTTATTTGGGCAGTAGAGACCCTTCGCTGACGCTCAGGGTGATATTTTTGAGATGACTTCTAGAAAAGATTGGCAAGATTTCAGCATAATCAAAAACTGCCCTGGTGAATTTCTCCGGGGCAGTTTTTGTTAGACCATACCACGAAATTTTTCGCCCCATCCGGTGGCTTGCTCGAAGGCATACCCGGCGTTCAGCGTTTTCGCGTCGCCCCATGCGCGCGAGACGATCTGCAAGCCGATGGGAAGTCCGCTGGAGGTGAATCCGCAGGGGACGGAGAGCGCAGGCAGACCCGTGAGGTTGAACGGCGCGGTGAAGCGAGTCAGCCGCGCGGCTTGCTCCACCGCGTCGTGACCTTCGATGGTCGGCGCGGGGATGGGCGTGGTCGGCAGGATCAACAAATCGTACGCTTCGAAGAACAACTCGAATCGTTTCTTCATTTCGGCTTGGGTCCGCCGCGCCAGCGCGTACTCGGTGGAGGTCGTCTTCGCACCATCTTGCAACCTGCGGCGCACGTCTTCACCGAACCAATCAGGATGTTCCTTCAAGCGGTCGCGATGCACAGCCGCGCCGTCGGCTTGAGCCATGGTCTTGTTGGCAGACGCGGCGTCGCGCAACCAATCCATGCCGACCTCTTCGATGACGCACCCCATGCCCTCAAATACTTTTGCCGCATCGCGCGCGGTTTGCAACGCCTCGGGGTCTGCGCTTTCGATGTATTCGCCCACGGCAAACGCGATTCGCCTGCCCGCCATATCATCCGTCAAGTGACCGAGATAATCGCCGTTCAACATTTTTATGGAGGCGGCGTCGAGGGCGTCGTACGACGAGATAGCCTGCAATAACAGCGCGGCATCTTTCACGCTTCGAGTCAGCGGACCGACGTGATCGAGGTTCCACGAAAGGGGGAACACGCCGCGTAGGCTGACGCGCCCATACGTGGGTTTGAACCCAACCACGCCGCATAATGAAGCGGGAATGCGGATCGAGCCGCCGGTATCGGTGCCGAGCGCGCCGAGCGCCATGCCGGTTGCCACCGCGATTGCCGAACCGCTCGAGGAGCCGCCCGGGATGCGGGTGAGATCGCGCGGGTTGCGGGCTGTGCCAAAATGGGGATTGTTCCCGGTCACGCCGAGCGCGATCTCGTGAGTGTTGGTCTTGCCGATGATGAATGCGCCGGCGGCTTTGAGTTTCTCCACCACGAAGGCGTCCTCATCGGGGATGTGGTCCGCGAAAAATTTTGAACCGGCGGTCGTACGTATCCCAGCCGTGTCGAACAGATCCTTGACGGCGATGGGGATTCCGCGCAGAACATCCGCGTAGGTGGCGAGGGGAGTTGAGGCGGATATCATCGTGCTTGCCACACTGCGCGCGAAAGAATCCTGCACGGTGATGAACGCGTTCAGTTTGGGGTTGAGTCGCTTGATATTATCGAGGCAGGCAGAAGCGAGGCGCGACGCGGTGAGTTTTTTATCCTGCATCAACTCGAGCGCGTCTTCGATTGTTTGCGCGGGGAGCGGGGTCATGCCTTCCATTATAATGAAAACATGCCGTATTCAATGGACAAAAAGTACTTGTGGTTCTTGCTCGCAACTTCGCTGGCGGGCGCGTTGATCGCCGCGCTGGTGGCGTCGAGATATGGTCCCGGCGTTTCCGCCGATGGGACGAAATATCTGTCCATCGCGCAAAACTTGTTGGACGGCAAAGGCTTCTTCGATCACACCGGGCGTCCGTTGTTGTGGTGGCCCCCGTTGTATCCGCTGGAGATCGCGGGCGTGAGTCGCCTCGCGGGTCTCGATGTGCTGTTCGCCGCGGGCTGGCTCAACATTCTCACACTCGCCCTAAATATTTTTCTCAACGGCGCGTTGATCTATTACGCTTTTCCCGATAAACCGCTTCGTCAATATCTCAGCACCCTCTTCATCCTCGCGTCGGATATGGCGATCCGCATTCACGCCAACATCGCCTCCGAGCCGCTGTTCGTCACATTTTCGATGATCTTCCTCTTCGCCAGCGCGGACTACGTGCAGACTCGTTCGCGCCACGCGTTGTGGTGGATGATAGCGATGTCGGCTCTTGCCCCCCTTCAACGTTATCTTGGGGCGAGTCTCATTGCGGCGGGAGGCTGTTTCATCCTCTTCGCCCACCGCAGGGACATCCGGCGCGGCATCCGCGAATCGATTCTGTTCGGCGCGTTATCCCTGCTCCCCATCGCCGCGTGGATTTGGTTTCACAACATCGGTCAATATGATTCGTTCTGGGGCGTGAGCGGCTCGATCGTGAATCCGCTCGAAAACCTGCGCCTGTCGCTGGCGAAGATTCTGCATTGGTTCCTTCCGAGTCATCCGCTCTTGCAACCGCTCTTCGACAATCCGTGGATTGTGGTCGGCGTCATTACAGTAATTCTCTTGTTGATCAACAAAAGAGAGAATTGGAAAACTTTCGTGCGGACGATGATGCAGCCCATTCCGCTCGTCTCGTGGGCGTTCTTCGTTTGGACGATCCTCGGTTTGATGTATTCCGTCACCACCGAAGACCACGTGGATCTGTTTTCGGATCGCTATTACGTGGGTCTGCTCGCGCTTGTGCTGGTGATGATGTTCGTCGCTTTCGATTCGCTTGTCCTCCCTCATTTGAAATGGAATCAACTCGCGCTCAAAAGACTCGGCGCGGCGGTTTTCTTCCTCTGGCTGGCGGTTTACCCCGGCTGGAGCATGGTGAAATACGTTTCCGCTTCAATGGAAGATGGCGAGGCGAGCGGATACAACGTGTACAACAACCGCGCCTTCCACGAGAATCCGATCGTCAAGGCGATGCAAAGGATCGCGCTGGAAAATCCCAACGCCACGTTGTACAGCAACTACACCGACGGCGTCTGGTTCTTCACGCGCCGCGAGTCGCCGGTGATGCCGCGCTCGTTCACCATGGACTTGGACGAGATCAATCAAAACTACGCGGGTTGGCCCCACGACAAGCCCGGCTACATCATCTGGATTCTGCCGAACAGCATCTATCGCAACGCCGTCCCGCCGAAATTGCTGGCAGAGATCGCAGACCTTGAGTTGGTTGTCAAGATCGAGGAGGGAGAGATTTACCGGGTGAATAAAAAAGGAATGTCACCCTGAGCGAAAGCGAAGGGTCTCTTGTGCGGCGAGGAGATTCTTCGCTTCGCTCAGAATGACATGAACTCTAGAATAACCCCACCACTTTCCCGGTCTTCAAATCCAAATCCACATCGAAGAAGGCGGGGCGTGTCGGCAAGCCCGGCATCGTGCGCATATCGCCGAGGATGGGGTAGAGGAAGCCCGCGCCCACGCTCGCGCGGATCTCGCGCACCGTGATGCGGAATCCCGTCGGCGCGCCTTTCTTGCTGGCGTCGGTAGTGAACGAGAGATGCGTCTTCGCCATGCAGATGGGAAGTTTGTCAAAGCCGAGGCGGGTGAAGCGCTCGATCTGTTCTTCGGCTTCGGGGGTGTAATCCACGCCGTCGGCGCGATAGAGTTTGACCGCGATATCCGCGATCTTGCTCTTGATGCTGTTCTCCAGCGGGTACAGGAATTGGAACTTGCTCGGCTTTTCCGCCGCTTTCACCACCGCCTCCGCCAATTTCTTCGCGCCTTTGCCGCCATCTGCCCAGTGAGTCGAAACGACCGCATCCATCGCGCCCATTTTCAACGCGGCATCGCGGATGAGTTCCACTTCGGCTTGGGTATCCGTTGCGAATGAGTTGACCGCCACGACAACCTCCACGCCGAACTTGCGCGCGTTCTCGATGTGACGTTCGAGGTTCGGCAGACCGGCGCGGAGCAGATCGAGATTCTCGTCGGTGTATTCAGTTGGGAGCGGTTTGCCCGCCACCACTTTCGGTCCGCCGCCGTGCATCTTCAATGCGCGGACGGTGGTGACCATCACCACCACATGCGGGGTCAAGCCCGAGTAGCGGCACTTGATGTTGAAGAATTTTTCCATGCCGATGTCCGCGCCGAAACCGGCTTCGGTGCAGACAAAACCATCCTTGCCGACGAGTTTGAGCGCGATCTTGTCGGCGATGATGGAGCTGTTGCCATGGGCGATGTTGGCGAAAGGTCCGGCGTGAACCGTGGCGGGGTTGCCTTCGAGCGTCTGCATCAGGTTCGGCTTGATCGCGTCTTTCATCAGCACGGTGACCGCGCCCGCCACGCCGAGGTCTTCCACCGTGACGGCTTCGCCTCGCTTGTTCGTGGCGACGACCATCTTGCCGAAGCGTTCGCGCATATCTTTGACGCTCGTCGTCAGCGCGAGGATCGCCATGATCTCCGAAGCGACCGTGATGTCGTAGCCGGAGCGGTGTTCGAATCCCGCTTCGTCTTTGCCGAGTCCCACTTGAATTTCGCGCAGGAAGCGGTCATTGACGTCCAGCACGCGCCGCCACGTGATGGTGGCTTCGTCGATGTCGAGCCGCGCAAAGCGACTGCGTTCTTCGGGCGTGAGATCGTTGGGATTGGTTTTGTTAATGCCGAGTTTTTTCACGCGGCGCAGCATGGTGGGCGAGAATTTGCGGTTGCCTTTTTTGTCCATCGGGCAGAGCGCGTTGAATAACTTTTCATCGTCTTGTTGTTTTTCGTGCATCACGCGCACATCGAGCGCTGCCGCGACGAGGTTATGCGAGGCTGTGATGGCGTGAATGTCGCCGGTGAGATGCAGGTTGAAATCTTCCATCGGGATCACTTGCGAATATCCGCCGCCAGCCGCGCCGCCTTTGATACCGAAGATGGGTCCCTGCGAGGGCTGGCGGATGGCGGCAACCGATTTTTTGCCGAGGTGCGCGCCCAACGCCTGCGATAAGCCCACTGTGGTGGTGCTTTTCCCTTCGCCGAGCGGGGTCGGCGTGATGGCGGTGACAACAACGTATTTGCCGTTGGGTTTGTCTTTGAGGCGGTCAAGGATTTCGAGTTTGATCTTGGCTTTGAACGGACCGTATAGCTCTAACTCGTTCTCGCGGATTCCCAACTCTTTCGCCACTTGCAGGATCGGTTTGACCGTTGCCGCCTGCGCGATCTCAATATTGGAAGGGACCGGTCGAAGTAATTTCAATTTGGTTGGCTTGAACGCGGGCGCTTTCTTCGCCGCTTTGGCTTTCCGAACAGGTTTTTTGGTTGATTTCTTCCCTTTGCTGGACTTTGTCGCCATGTAGTTGCTCCTCTAAAACATATGTGGTTACTGCGTTTTCAATTATCAGTACTTCACGAAAGCGCGTATTTGGCGCTCTCTACCGCCAGGTTTGCGCTAGAGAGCGCAACCTACGCGGGCTTTCTCGTGATCTCCTGATTATCAAAACTTTTCCGATTTTTGGCAATAGTGAATTGTCACAGGCTTTGCGGAGAGGTATCACTCCCATGCTTTGCCTCCACTTTCCACTTTCTACGAACTTATCACCGTTCCCAACGTTTCGCCTCCCAACGCTCTCACCAAATTCCCCGGCTCGTCGCTGGAAAAAATCTGTACGGAGAGGTTCGGGTGTTTCTCCACGAGTTCGAGCATCTGCTTCACTTTCGACTCCATGCCGCCGGTCACATCTGCCGCCGCAGACTTGCCGACGCCCGATTTGATTTCGCTGAATGAAGCGGGCGTAATTCTCTCCACTTTGCGCGTGCGAGCGGGAAAGTCCTCCCACACAGCGGCTTCTAACCCCGCGAGCAGGATTCGATCCGGGTGCAGGGCGTTGGCAAGATACATGAACAAGTCTTCCGTCGAAAGGATCGTGCCCCCGCGCACCTCATCGAAGATGGTATCGCCGAACACAACCGGGAGGATATCTGCCGCGAGAGCCATGCGGATCGGGGTCGTATCCCAGACAGACACTTGCCCATTGCTTGAGATCACGCTGGATGAGGGCGGCAGGGAAATCGCGCGCACATCCGCTTTGTGAAAGGCCTCCATCACGAATCGATTCAACGTGGACGCCTGATACCACACCTCGGCAAAACCCTTCCAGTAACTGTCCTGCGTATCGTCGCGCTGGCGGTAGACCAATGGCGTGGCGCGCGGCGGGAGTCCATCGCGCGTCTTGTATTCGCTCGCGGGCACGTGGCCGAAAGAGCCGGCGCCGTGTCCCACCAGCACGCGCAGATCGGGGTGGGTTTGAAGCGCGGTTTTGATCTGCAAGGCGAGATCGTCCATCACATCCAGCAGGGGAGTATAAGGTTTTGTTTTGTCCGTAATCAACGAGCCGCCGAGCTTGAGGAAGACGAGTTCTTTCATGCGGCTATTGTACAGGAGGTGACAGTCACTTCGCAAGTGACTGTCACCTGCCAGAATCAGGCGTTATAATCTTCGCCTTATGAACGCGGGCTTGTTCGTCATCCTTCTCGTTTTGTTCTTTGCCATTGCGGCATTGCTTGCGGCGCGCGTGGGCATTCGCTCGATTCAAACGGCTCGCACCATGGTGTTCTATCGCAAACGCCAATCGTATATGCGCTATGGTCGGCAATGGCTCATGGTAGCGTTGATAGCGTTGGTTGCCAGCGGCGCTTCAGCATTGTTTGGAAGACCCATTGCGAATCAAATTTTTCCTCCCTCGCCCACGCCCTCGGCAACAAACACCGCCACCGCACTGCCGACGATCACCCCGCTCCCAACCCAGACCGCGACGAACTCCCCAACCGCCACAGTCACTGCGACTCCGTCGCCGAGTCACACGCCCAGTGTAACTGCTTCAGCCACCGACACGTTTACCCCCTCCTCAACCTCCTCGCCTGCCGCAACCGTCACCCTCGCGCCCTCCTCAACCTCCACACTCACTGCCACGCGCACGCCGCGCCCGACATGGACTTCCACGTTCACGCGTACGCCGCGCCCAACAATCGCGCCGACTCAAACACGCACGCCTCGACCAACCGCCACGTTCACATCCACCTCCACAATAACCAACACGCCGATTCCATCAGCCACATTCACCTCTTCGCGGACGCCGATCCCCACTTCAACCGTCAAGCCGAGTGAGACGCCGCATCCCACCGATACGCGCCAACCCACGAAAACAACCACATTCACGCCGACCATCACCTCTACGCCGACCTTGACCTTTACACCGACGCCGACCTTTACGGCAACAGCGACTCAAACTTCAACATCGACTTTTACGCCGAGCGTTACACCCTCGCTTACCGCGACCCGCACGCCCCGCCCAACATGGACATCCACATTTACCCGCACGCCGCGACCAACCTCTACCAACACGTCGACTGCGACCTTCACGCCGAGCCAAACCGCGAGTTCAACGCCGACTCAAACCTTCACGCCGAGTCTCACGCCAACTTTAACCGCCACCCGCACACCGCGCCCAACATCGACCTCGACATTCACACGCACGCCACGACCGACCCAAACGGCAACGATCACTCGCACCCCATCGATGACACCCTCCCGCACGCGTACCCCAACACGCACCCCAACATCAACTCGACGTTCAAGCCCATAGTTACGCCGGCGTCCGTAATTTACCCCTCATCCTTATTTCTCCCCTCCTGCTATAATCTTTTCCATGGACATCCGCGCGGGAATCATCGCCGCCGTTTTCTTCCTCTTCATCGGCGCGTTCGTTGTTATGCGTTCCGGATTGCGCGCATTCATCTCTGCGCGAAAACTTTCGTTTTACCGCATCAAGGTCAAGCGGCAACGCGGCGGATTGATCACCTTCGTATTCGGAGTGTTGACGCTCGCGCTTGCCATTTGGCTGTCTGTGTTTGGCGAACCTGTGGCGTACCGGTATTTTCCTCCCTCGCCGACCATCACTCTTTCACCGACCATCACTCTATCGCCCACCATTACACTGTCGCCGACCATCACGCTTTCGCCCACTATTACCAACACCCCATCCGTTACCGACACGCCCACCATCACGCCGACCCCATTCATTCCGCTTGCCATCGAAGCATTGTTCGAAAGCGTGGTCACGCCAAATCCGAACGCGGTCTTTAGCCCATTGCAATTCACCGAAAACTGTTCCAACTTTGTCGAGTTCGAAGCGGCGGCGGTCTTTCAAACCCCGGTCGATTACATGTGCGCGGTATTCACCTACGCCGAAATGATCCCCGGCTCGCAATGGACCGCGCTCTGGTTGCGCAACGGCCAACTCGTGCATTACGAAACCATCCCCTGGGACGGCGAGACCGGCGGCTACGGCTTCACCGAATGGCAGGCGCCTCCCGATCAGTTTTTGCCCGGCGCGTACGAAGTGCAAATCTTTGTCGGACTCGACTATAAAGTTGTCGGTCAATTCGTTATACAAGGCGACGCGCCAACCGCGGCTCCCACCCCGAGTGCAACTGCCTCGCCCTCCCCGGCGGGAACCTCACCCCCGGCATCGCTCCCCGTTAGTACCGCAGTGACCGGAACACCATGACGCAAAGGAAACTATCATGCCCCAAAAATCCTTCCAGGAATATTATCCCGAATCCTACGCCCACTGCTACGGATGCGGCACCCTCAACGAACACGGACATCACATCCAAAGTTATTGGGAGGGCGACGAATCTGTTTGCCACTTCATGCCCAAGCCATATCACATCGCGATACCGGGCTACGTCTACGGCGGATTGCTCGCCTCGCTCATTGACTGTCACGGCACCGGCACCGCTGCCGCCGCGCTCTACAACGCCGCAAAAGAACAAGACCCGAACGCCGATCCTAATACGCGGACTCTCACCGCCTCCCTGCACGTGGATTATCTCAAACCGACGCCGTTGGGTATCGAACTCGAAGTGCGCGGCAAAGTGAAAGAACTCAAAGGGCGCAAAGTCGTCGTCGAAGAGTGGCTCATGGCAAACGGCGTCATCACCGTGCGCGGAGAGGTGATCGCGGTGCAGGTTCCTGAGTCGCTGGTGGAGGAGTTGTTGAAGGGAAAATAACCTCGTCATTGCGAGACTGCGGAGCAGTCGAAGCAATCCCCAACTGGACTAGGAGATTGCTTCGTCGCAACGAACGCTCCTCGCAAAGACATATTTTTGGGCTTTCAGCGTATAATTTGGCTATCGAGTTCGAGAGGTAGGAGAATGACCTCCAAATTTGCCCTCGTCATCGCGAATACGGAATACCAAGATGCGAGTTTCGCAAAACTGACCGCGCCCGGCAGGGACGCGGAAGAGTTTGCACAAGTCTTGCGCGACCTTGCCGCGTTCGACGAGGTACAGGTTCTGCTCAACGAAGGCGAAGGGAAGACGCGTCGTTCGATTGCGCGGTTCTTCGCCGAACGCAAGCGCGACGATCTGCTGTTGCTTTATTTTTCAGGTCATGGGGTGCGGAACGATATGGGGCAATTATTTCTTGCGGCACACGACACGGAAATCAATATTAGACCTCTTGCAAAAGTCAATTTGTAATGAGCTCAAGGTTATAAATCGAGGCAATCAGGTTGAAGCGCAAAGCAAATCGCTTTCTACGGTTACGATACCTCTCGCTCAAAATCCGAAAGACTTTCAATTTACGGAATATATGCTCAATCACAATCCGCTTTCTTGCCAAACTCCGATTGCTCTGCTTTTCTCGTTTCGTCAGAGCATGGTATTTCGATTTCTTGAAGGGTGTCTGGCTGTTCTCATGAAGCTCCATCAAACCTTGGTAGCCAGCGTCGGCCAGAATCCGAAGGTGTTCAGAGAATTGACAGGCGTCCTCTTTGAACAACTGGAAGTCGTGTTTGCTTCCATGACTGAAGGCCGTGGCGATGATCTGGGAGCTTTTTCGATCCGCCATCACCTGCGCTTTTTGGGTGTGACGCTTCTTTTTGCCGCTGTAATGCCGTTTTTGGCTTTTTTTGGGCGTTCCACCGGTTGTTCGCTGACATCCACCAGCACGACCTCAAACACGGTCTCACTGGCTTGGAGCACCTTTTTGCCAGGCAGACGAAACTTTTTCGAGCGTACCAAGGCATCCTCTATTTGCGAATTGTGCGGCAAACGGTCGCTTCGCTAACACCATAGGATTGCGAAATATGAAACTCCGTTCGATATTCTCGCCAGTACATCAAGGTCATCAGCAACTGATCGGCTCGGCTCAACTTGGTCGGCCTGCCGAAGTTTGGCAACCTTCTTGTGATGACTGCCAGCATCTTCTCGAAGGTCTCGCGCTGGACACCCGTTAGTCGTTTGAAGTCCTTGTCTTTTAGATATTCGAGGCTCTCATAGTTCATGTGCCTATTATGGCACACTTATGCAAGAGGTCTATTTTAGAAGCGAGCGGCATCCCTGCTGAATTCGTGACCCAGTCCATGAACAACAGCCGTTCACAACGGCAATTGTTGATTCTAGATTGTTGCAACAGCGGTGCGTTCGCCTATGGGAGCAAATCCGCCTCGGCGGTGGGAAAAAGCATGGGCATTGCATCAGCCTTCGAGGGGAGCGGATTCGGGCGCGTCGTCCTCACCGCCACCGACGCGACGCAGTACGCCTGGGAAGGGGACAAGGTCATCGGCGATACGCAGAAATCAGTTTTCACGCATTTTCTCATCGAGGGACTCAAAGGCGAGGCAGACCGTGATGGAGATGGTCGCATTCATGTGGATGAACTGTATGATTATGCCCATGAACAAGTCGTGAGCCGCACCCCAAAGCAGACCCCGAGCAAATGGTCGTACAAACAACAGGGTGATATAGTTTTGCGGGAGAATATAAAGCCGCGCGAAGTGAAGCCCGCGCCATTGCCCGCCGATCTACTTGAATTACTTTCTCATCCAAACTCAAGCGTTCGTAAAGTTGGCATTCAGGATTTGATCGGCATCTTGAACGGCAAACATTTGGGACTGGCTCGCGGCGCGGAAGAGAAACTGCGCGAGATCGCCGAAAATGACGATAGTTTCAGTTTTCGCAAAAGCGCCAGCGAAGCCTTGACCGCGCACGGCTTGATCGTTGAACAGCCCGCGCCCATGCCTTTTGAAGTCCCAAAAGAAAAACAAAAAGAGGAAAAGCCTGTTTCGGCACCCAAGGAGAAAATTGAAAAACCTGTTGCGAAGTCAGCGCGCTCGCCTGAGTTGCCCAAACCGACTGTAGAGAAAAAAACCGCGTTAAAAAAGTTTGCCCCCAATTTGAATCTACGCGTTATCGCAGTAATCGTTGGAGGACTAGCGATATTAACTTTGCTTGTATGGGGCGGTGCAAAACTTTTTGCTAATCTAACTCCCACACTCGGCATTGGCTCAACAATGACCGGCGAAGATGGCATGACTCTACTTTATGTCCCTGCTGGTGAATTCACTATGGGAAGCGATGATGGTGAAGCATACGAAAAGCCAGTTCACAAAGTTACTCTTGATGCATTTTGGATTGACCAAACCGAAGTAACCAACGAAATGTATGAGACGTGTGTGGTTGCAGGTGTTTGTAAAGAACTCAGTAGCAATGCGTCTTTTACCCATTCGAGTTATTACGACAGCTCTGAATATGATAATTACCCCGTGATCTACGCGGATTGGAACATGGCAAGAACCTATTGCGAATGGGTGGATCGAAGATTGCCTACCGAAGCCGAATGGGAGAAAGCCGCGCGCGGCGAAAATACCAATGTATACCCGTGGGGCAATACATTCGATGGAAGCCTACTAAACTTCTGTGACACAAATTGCTCGTTCGATTGGGCAGATAAATCATCCGATGATGGTTTTGCGGATACAGCGCCTGTCGGAAGGTACCCAGTTGGCGCCAGTCCATATGGCGCGTATGACATGGCAGGCAATGTCTGGGAATGGGTGTCAGATTGGTACAGCCATACCTATTATGCCGGTTCGCCAGACTCCAACCCTTTGGGTCCTGATTCTGGTCAATTTCGCGTACTGCGGGGCGGCGCGTGGGAGGATATTGACTACAGCGTCCGTTCTGTCAACCGCAATTGGGGCGGCCCCTCGTATCCGGACGTCAACACCGGTTTTCGTTGCGCGATGACTGCAACGCCGTAGTTCTGACCTCACCCCCAGCCCCTCTCCCAATCCCCTTCGGGGACGCTTCGCGGGAGAGGGGAGCCCAGTTGCATAAAAAGTGACTGTCACCTGCAAGGTGACAGTCACTTCGTTTTTCTACTTCTTCATCGGCTTCGCCATCTCGTCTTTCACGGCGTGGTACAAATTCTCTGCTTTCAACTCGCTCAGCGCGTAGCACGGCGCTTTGAGGTGATTCGCCAGTTGTTGCGCCTTGCATGGATGCCGTGTAAGCGATACAATCTTGATAATGGCAATTCGTTCATTTGGTGATTCGGCGACCGAAGACCTGTTTCATGGCAGAAATACTTCTCGTGCCAGAAGAATCCCCTCAAATGTTGTGCGGGTTGCTCTGCGTAAATTAGACGTATTGAATGGTGCTCATCGGCTCGGCGATCTGAAATCACCACCCGCCAATCGACTCGAACCTTTGAAAGGCGATTATGCTGGCTTTCATAGTATTCGCGTTAATGACCAATGGCGGCTTGTTTTTCGTTGGGACGACGGACCTCACGACGTTTCGTTGACCGATTATCATTAAAAGGAGAAAGAAATGCTTCCTGAAAACCGTATCCCTACTCATCCGGGCGAAATTCTACTCGAGGAGTTTCTTGTTCCCATGAATATCTCACAAGTGGCTTTTGCGGCTCATATTCGAGTCCCTGTACAGCGCGTCAATGAAATTGTGCGCGGCAAGCGCGGCGTTACACCTGAAACCGCATGGTTGTTCGCCGAAGCGCTTGGCACGTCACCCGAATTTTGGCTTAATTTACAATCGAACTACGATCTGGTTCGTTCCCGTCCAAAGAGGCAGATATCGCGAATGGCAGTTGCGGCTTAAATCAGAACTCCGAGTTTTTCAAAAACTCGGAGTTCTTGTTTCATCTCACTTCTTCATCGGCTTCGCCATCTCATCCTTCACGGCGTGATACAGATTCTCCGCTTTCAATTCGCTGAGCGCGTAGCACGGCGCTTTGAGGTGATTCGCCAGTTGTTGCGCGAGTCCCTGATCGAAGGCGGCGTGTTCCATGTTGATGACCACGCATTTGATCTTCTCGTTGGCGATGAGTTCGGCAAATTTATACGATTCTTCCTGCGGGGGCAACGCGCCAATGGAAACGTTCCCGGCGCCATCGGTCAATACAATTAGCAAAGGTTCAACATCAGGGTGATGGACTTTTTCTTGCCGCAATACGTCTGCCGCGAGGAATAATCCCGCCGAAAGCGGAGTCTTCCCGCCGACGGGAATATCCATCAATGCACGTTGGGCAAGTTGGACTGAGTTGGTCGGAGGGAGAACAAGCGTCGCGCGATCTTTTTGGAAGACGATCAACCCGACACGGTCACGGCGTTGATAGGCGTCAGTGAGCAAGGATAATATCGCGCCTTTTGTCGCGTTCATCCGCTCGGCAACTGCCATTGACCACGAAGCATCCACCAAGAACAAAACGAGATTCGCCACCCGCTTCACGCGGATCTTGCGTTGCAAGTCCGATGACTCGATGGCAAAAGCAAGCCGCTTTCTTTTTTCTGTCCGTTTTTTCTGGTAAGGCGCGGCGGCGCGAATGGTGGCATCGAAGGCGATATCGTCCTTCTTTTCACCGGCGGGACGCGCCTTGATGTAACGTCCGTGTTTGCGTTCCGTTTTGGTGAGCGAACGCCTGCCCGCATGTTTGCGCGCGAGTTTATCCAGCGGCGTGTTCAATTTGCGCGGCTGAAATTTTTCGCCCGTTTTTACTTTCTGTCCGCCTTCCCACCAATTCGCCGATGTGTTCGCAAACACATCCTGCGGCATCGGTTCGGGCTTGCCCTCTTGCGGACCCTCCTCGCGCTCATCCTCGAGTTTTAAGTTTTTTTTTCTTCGGATTTGTTTTGCTGAGACTCGGGTTGATTCTCATCCGACTCTTCCGGCACAGACTGACCTGCCAACTGCTCGATTCGCTCCTGCAATTGCTCGGTGGTCATCTCGGCTTGTTGGAACGGCGTCCGCTTGATGCGGTGGGGGAGAGTCAGTTCGGCGGCGAGCGCGATATCGTGATCGTTGATCTTCGTGCGGCCTTCGAACGCGGCTTGGGCGCGCGCGGCTTTCAGGATGACGAGATCGGCGCGGTGACCGTCCACGTTCAGCGAAGCGGTCAATGCGGCGATGGACAGCAAATCGCGGCTCGTGTGTTTAACCTCGCCGACAAGTTCGCGTCCTTTTTCGATCTGATGCGACAACTCATCCTCTTTCGGTTTCCACTGCTGACGGAACGACTCCGCATCCTGTTCAAAGGCGAGGTTGCGCTCCATGATCATCACGCGTTCGCGCGCGTCGCGGATGCCGACGATATCCACCGAGAGGGCGAAGCGATCTAAAAGTTGTGGACGAAGCTCGCCCTCCTCCGGATTCATCGTCCCCACGAGAATGAAGCGGGCGGGGTGCGAGAACGAGATGCCCTCGCGTTCGACCATGTTGGTTCCCATCGCGGCAGAGTCCAGCAGAACGTCTACCACGTGATCGTCGAGCAGGTTGACTTCGTCAATGTACAGCAAGCCGCGATTTGCGCCGGCAAGCACGCCGGGTTCAAAGTGGCGTTCGCCTTTTTGAATGGCTTGTTCGATATCAAGCGTGCCGACCACACGGTCTTCGGTAGCAGAGACAGGCAGGTTCACGAAGGAGGTTGTCCGCACGTGCGACGGAACTTTTTTATTTCCAGCGAACCGTTCCTTACATTCGGTACACCAAGTGTTGGGCTTGTCAGGATCGCACCCGAAGCGGCAATCGTCCACTACTTTGACGCTGGGGAGCAGCGCGGCAAGCGAGCGCGAGGCGGTGGATTTTGCGGTGCCGCGTTCGCCACGAATAAGCACGCCGCCGATACGCGTATCTACGGCGTTTAAAATGAGGGCGCGTCTCATGCGCTCCTGTCCTACAATAGCTGTGAAGGGAAAAATAGGTGGCATTAAGTGACTCCGAAGCGTGATTATAACTCGTGTTTGAAAAATCCCCAAACTGAAGCTATCTATGTGAATCAGGCACGCCATCCCGAATGATTTTTTCACATGGTTGTCTGGGCGGGTTGTCAACTTGTACATTCACCTGTATAATCCCGTGCATATTTTATCCAACCGGAGCATCAAGTGACAGACGAAAACCAAGCCCTGCCTACCCAAGGGAGTGATCGCAATCCGCAGGGAGAACAAAATCATGCGAACAATCAAACCATGGAATCACTGCTCAATGAGCAGGAATTAAACGTCGACTTGCCTCAGGCTGGCGAGATTCGCAAAGGGACGATTGCCAGCATCAGCCCCAGCCAGATTCTCATCAGCATTGGCGCGAAATCTGAAGGTGTGGTTTCTGGTCGAGAATTGGACCAACTCACCCCGGCGGAGATCGAAGCGTTGTCGGTCGGTCAGGAAGTTCATGCGTTTGTGATCAATCCCGAAGATGCGAACGGGAACGTTGTCCTTTCCCTCAAACGCGCGCAGGAACAAATTTCATGGGATGATGTGGAAAAACTCATCACCGATGCTGTGGTGATCGAAACCAAGATCATCGGTTTCAACAAGGGCGGGCTGATCGTGGCTGTGGAAGGCTTGCGTGGTTTTCTGCCATCGTCGCAGATCGGGGCGTTGCGTCGAAGCCAGATCGCCGGCGAGACACCCGAGCAAAAATATCAAAAGATGACGGGTCAACCCATCTCGATCCGTGTTATTGAAGTGGATCGCGAACGCCGCCGCCTGATCGTTTCGGAACGCGCGGCAAGCGCTGAATCACGCCAGTCTCTGAAAGAGCGCGTCATCGACGAGTTGCAGGAAGGGCAGGTATATACCGGGCGCGTCACCAGCCTCGCCAATTTCGGCGCGTTCATCAACGTTAACGGCGCGGATGGGCTTGTGCATCTTTCAGAACTTTCATGGGATCACATCGATCACCCGCGTGAAGTGCTCGAAGTAGGGCAGGAAGTCAAAGTCAAAGTGATCAACGTCGATCGCGACAAGAAGCGCATCGGTCTGTCTGTGCGCGCCTTGCAAGACGATCCCTGGCACGCGCGCATCGAAAAGTACAGCGTCGGTCAACTCGTGGAAGGCAAGATCACGCGCCTGACGAAGTTCGGCGCATTTGCCCGCCTCGATGAAGACGTGGAAGGTTTGATTCACATCTCTGAAATTTCAGAACAGCGCATCGAGCACCCGAAGGAAGCGTTGCACGAGGGCGATGTGAAAACCCTGCGCGTCATCCGAATCGACGCCGACCAGCATCGCATCGGCTTGAGCCTTCGTAAAGTGGATTCAGCCGCCTTTGCCGACAAAGATTTCAAAATGCTCGCGGCGGAATTCGACGCCGAGGATGAGGATCCTTCGGGAGATTCACCGTTCGATCCGCCGACCGAATCGACCGAAGAAAAATAAATGGCAAGCGTCCCGCCCGAGCGGGACGTTTTTTTGAATGTATGACTCTCATTGTTGACTCTCACCAGGACCTTGCCTGGAACATGTTCACCTTCAAGCGCGATTACACGCGCCCGGTTGCCGAAACGCGCCGCCTCGAAGCGAGCACCCTCATCCCCGAACGCATGGGCGATTGCACGCTGGGATGGCGCGAATATCAGCGCGGCAATGTGGCGATCGTATTCTCGACGCTGTTTGCCACTCCCGCGCGCAAAAAGGAAACATGGGACAGCCTGTGGTATCCCGACTTCGACACCGCCCGCAAACTATATCGCGATCAGGCGACTGCCTATCGTAAGCTTGCAGATTCGCACCCGGACAAATTCCGCCTCATCGCCTCGACGGGCGAACTGGATTCCCATCTTCGGCATTGGTCACAGCCCGCGCGTGAAGACGAAGGACATCCGGTGGGATTGGTGATGCTCATGGAAGGGGCGGAAGGAATTCGCTCCATTAAGGAACTCTCTGAATGGTGGGAACTGGGCTTGCGGATGATCGGCCTTGCCTGGGTGGGAACGCGCTACTGCGGCGGCACCGGTGAACCCGGCGGGTTGACAGACGAAGGACGCCAGTTGATTTCTGCCATGGCAGATTTTAATTTCATCCTCGACCTGAGTCACATGGACGAATCCGCCGCGTTGGAGTCGCTTGATCGTTATGAAGGCGCTCTCATGGCAAGTCATTCAAATTGCGCCGCGTTGATGAAAGGATCAGAGTCAAACCGCCACGTGCCCGATCGTGTCATTGCAGGGCTGATCGAACGCGGCGGCGTGCAGGGTCTCATCCCATTCAACACTTTTCTCAAGGTAGGCTGGAACCGCAAGACCGGGAACCGCGCGGAAGTGCCGTTGGATGCGTACATCTCGCATATCGATCACGTGTGCCAGATCGCGGGTAATTCGCTCCATGCGGCAATCGGTTCTGATTTCGACGGCGGCTTTGGCTTGCAATCGATCCCTGCGGAGATGGATACCATCGCCGACTTGCAGATGGTACGCGGGAAGTTGTTCGAACGCGGCTACACGGAAGCAGACGCGGAAAATATTTTGGGCGGCAATTGGCTCAGATTTTTACGAGAGCATTTGCCAACATGAACGGCGAACCCGGTTTTCGGATTTCACGTTTGCGGATTCAATTCAGCCTGATTCTTATCGGGCTGGGGTTGTTTATCTTTAGCGTTGGGGCAAAACCCGGCTGGTTTGGTTGGGATCGAAGCACAGTAGTTGGGTTTATTCAAATTTCCGTTTTTCTTATTGGGCTGGCGATGATCTGTGTGGGCGGGTCTATCGGGCTTATGGCGCTATGGGGCAGGGAACAACGAAGCATCGTAGCCGATTTTGGTTTGCGGTTGGTGAGCACGGGTTATGTGATCGCGGTCTTTACCGGCATGGCGGATATTTTTGGGTTGGGCACACAGCCGCTGCCGGATGTTCCGTATTTCGGTCCATGGCAATCGGCGGGGGTGTTGATTGGGCAGGTTATCATTGCGATTGGATTTCTGATGACTATTCCATATAAGGTTCATGAGGAGAAGGGCTAGTACGAGTTGAACAGCGTTGGGGGAAAGAGACGAATTGAAGCGGATAAGTAACTCACCTTACGCAGTAGAGATCGTAACGCGAGACTGCGAAGCGTCTCGCTTTTCCAGCCATTCTTGCGCAAGAGCGGCATGAATGTCGCATTACGAGAGCCAAATTGACTTCAACTGCGTAACATCAGTAAGTAATACCGGATATCCACATCTCTTGGATGGTGAATCAATACGCGTGTGAGAAATGCCGGGTTTCGGTTGCCAGCCGCCCCGTCGGAAATGAAGCGATGTGATTTTTATCCATTGGGCGCGCGCAGGGCAGTAACGCCCAATGTTTTTATCTCTGAAGCGCATGAATTAAAAGAGTCCGCCAGTTCGATTGGCGGACTCTTTTAACTTTTTTTTCGAGCGTTATTGATCTGCGATCACGCTTACCAGCACGGCGCGCGCCATGCGGCGGTAGAGGTAATCGCCTGTCTTCGCGTTGAACCCTTCGCAGGTGATCAGTGTGAGCCAGGTTTTTTCCTCGTGCTTCATCATTGATTTTGTGTCGGTGGATGAAATTAATGCCGATTCGCGGATCTCGTAAATGAATACCTGACCGAAGGCGTGGATCTTGACCTGGTCGCCGTATTGCAGGTCTTTGAGTTTGTTGAAGGGGCCGGGTTTGTTGGTTTCTGTCCATACGTGACCGGTGAGGACTGAGTTGCCCTGCCAGGTGGGGAATGCCGAACCGTTGAGCCAGCCGGCATCACGCGCAAGCCAGGTCACGTCCCATCCGTCTTTTGTCTGGGGGATGCCAACGATGTTCATCTTTACGCCGAGGCGCGGAATTTCGATCCACAGGCTTGTGGCGGTGTAGGCTTTTTCCGCAGGTTGAAGCGGCAGGGTGGTGAGTATGCCTTGCGGGAAGCCTGTGGCTGGCACTGCGCTGCGTTGATTGGCTGGAGTGCTTCCACCTCCGCCTCCTCCGCCCGCGCCGCCGGCGATCACTGTGAATTGGATGATCGTGTCTGCCAGACCATCGTTCAACTCAAGATTTATCAGGTTCTCAATAGAAGTGGTTCCGCATACGTAGAGTTGATACGTTCCCACGGGAAGGGCGATGCCGCCGTTGATATCGAGCGTGGCGATGAAGGGACCGCTACCGCCGTTGTTTGTATAGGTCGCTGTATTGATCGTTATGACTGTATCATCGGCAACCACGCCGCCCACGCATGAAAGCGTATCGAAGGTGGCGTTTGCTCCGGCTTCGACAAGCAGGTAATTGACGATATTGTTCGCCGCGCCTGCTGACGCGTCATTTTTTACATCCTCGTTGTAGGTCACTGTTAACTGAGTCGGACCGGTTACGGTGGCAGTGTTTGCCGGCACCGATGCGGTGACGATGGGACCCGAGTTATCGACGATGAAGGTTTCATCGGTGGCGGGTTCGCCGGCGGGAAGCGCGTTGCCAACAGAATCGGTAATGTCTTGCGCGCCGCTCAAGTCGATGCCAACCACGCCGTTGAATCCTGCCAGATCGCCGCCGGAGACCGTGATGTCATATACGGAGCCACTGACTGGGGTTACTAAAGTTACCGTTGCCGTGGTGGTTCCATTGACCGTGAAATCTCCCGTATCGACATTGAGCATGTCTTCGCTAAAGGTCGCCCGGAAGACCAAGGTGTCTGCGTTGGTTGGGCTTGTCGCGGGTGTTTGACGGGTGAATGAGGTGAGCGCTGTGCTGGTATTGTCAACAGTGTAGGTTTCATCGGTGGCGGGTTCGCCGGCGGGAAGCGCGTTGCCAACAGAATCGGTAATGTCTTGCGCGCCGCTCAAGTCGATGCCAACCACGCCGTTGAATCCTGCCAAGTCGCCGCCGGAGACGGTGATGTCGTACACGGTTCCGCTGACGAGTGTAACGAGAGTGACTGTCGCCGTGGTTGCGCCGTTTACGGCGAAATCACCGACGCTCACATTGACAACGGTTTCGCTGAAAGTCGCCCGGAACACGAGCGTATCTGCATTGGTTGGGCTGGTTGCAGGAGTTTGACGAGCAAAGGATGTCAGCGCTGGGGCAGAATTATCCAGTGTGTAGGTTTCATCGATAGCGGGTTCACCGGCGGGTAGCGCATTGCCAAGGGAATCGGTAATGTCTTGCGCACCGCTCAAATCGAGTCCAACCACGCCATTGAATCCTGCCAAGTCGCCGCCGGAGACAGTGATGTCGTACGCGGTTCCGCTGACGGGTGTGACAAGAGTCACCGCCGCAGTGGTGGCGCCATTCACGGCGAAGTCGCCCACGCTCACGTTAATAACGGTTTCGCTGAACGTCGCCCGGAACACGAGCGTATCTGCATTGGTCGGTGTGGTTGCCGGTGTCTGACGGGTAAACGAGGTTAGGACGGGTCCTGAATTATCGAGAGTGTAGGCTTCGTCGATAGCAGGTTCGCCGGCGGGAAGCGCGTTGCCAACCGAATCGGTAATGTCTTGCGCGCCGCTCAAATCGAGTCCAACCACGCCATTGAATCCTGCCAAGTCGCCGCCGGAGACAGTGATATCGTACACGGTTCCGCTGATGGGTGTAACAAGAGTCACCGTCGCAGTGGTGGCGCCGTTCACGGCAAAATCAGCCGCACTGACATTTATCACTGTTTCACTGAAGGTGGCGCGAAAGACCAGCGTATCTGCATTTGTAGGTGACGTTGCGGGATTTTGCCGGACAAATGAATTTAAAGCAGGGGCAGAATTATCCAGTGTGTAGGTTTCATCGGTAGCGGGTTCACCGGCGGGAAGCGCGTTGCCAACAGAATCGGTAATGTCTTGCGCGCCGCTCAAATCGATGCCAACCACGCCGTTGAATCCTGCCAGGTCGCCGCCGGAGACAGTGATATCGTAAACCGTACCGCTGATGGGTGTGACGAGCGTTACAGTCGCAGTGGTGGCGCCGTTCACGGCGAAGTCGCCCACGCTCACGTTGACAACGGTTTCGCTGAAAGTCGCCCGGAAGACCAGAGTGTCTGCGTTAGTTGGGCTTGTTGCGGGTGTTTGTCGGGTAAACGAGGTAAGCGTCGGCGCAAAATTATCTAGTATGTAGGTTTCATCGGTGGCGGGTTCGCCGGCGGGAAGCGCATTTCCAACCGAATCGGTAATGTCTTGCGCGCCAGCAAGGTCGAGTCCAACCACGCCGTTGAAGCCAGCGAGATCGCCGCCGGAGACAGTGATGTCGTACGTGGTTCCGCTGATGGGTGTAACGAGGGTGACTGTTGCAGTGGTTGTCCCGTTCACGGCGAAATCACCAACGCTCACGTTGACAACAGTTTCGCTGAAAGTCGCCCGGAACACGAGCGTATCCGCATTGGTTGGGCTGGTTGCAGGCGTTTGACGGGTAAACGAGATCAACGCTGGCGCAGAATTATCCAATGTATAGGTCTCGTCGGTGAGGGGTTCCCCGGTGGGGAGGGAATTTCCGGCAGAGTCGGTGATATCTTGCGCTCCCGCAAGATTGAGTCCAACCATCCCGTTAAATCCTGCCAGGTCGCCGCCGGAAACAGTAATTTCGTACACAGTGCCGCTTATGGCAGTGACCAATGTTACAGTCGCGGTCGTTGCGCCGTTTACGGCAAAGTCGCCAGCGCTCACATTGAGTACGGTCTCGTTGAACGTGGCTCGAAAGACCAGCGTATCGGCGTTGGTGGGCGACGTCAACGGATTGAACCTTGTGAAGGATTGCAACGCCGGCGCGTTGTTATCGAGGGTGTATGTTTCATCGGTTGCAGGTTCGCCGGCGGGGAGCGCATTTCCAACAGAATCTGTGATGTTCTGTGCGCCGCTAAGGTCAATACCGACTACGCCATTGAAGCCTGCCAAATCACCGCCTGAAACGGTGATTTCATATACGGTTCCGCTGACCGGGGTTATGAGGGTCACTGTTGCAGTGGTCGTTCCATTGACCTGGAAATCTCCCGCACTGACGTTGAGGACTGTTTCGCTAAAGGTGGCCCTGAATACTAAAGTATCCGCGTTCGTTGGTGTTGTCGCCGGATTAAATCGAGTGAAGGAGATCAATGTGGGCGCCCCTGTGTCATCGATCTCATAGGCTCCGATATCACATGCCACGCCTTGTGGACGCGCCGTCCCGCGTTGATCGACGGCGGCGCAATCTGCTGTAGTTGTATCTGCCGCATCGTCCGCCGCGCCGGTAACGCTGATGGCCATGGTTTGCGTATACCCGCCGTTGTTTACCAGCGCGCTCAACACCGGGTTTGAATTAATAACGTTTGTGCATGTTGCCAACGCCGGGCAACCGCCTTGCACGATGCTGTCTTCGATCGTGGCGGAGCTTGTGCCTTCACTGCGCACTTCATCGTTGATCCCGCCGTCACCCCATAAAATACTATTTTCGATCACAGGCGCGCTGGCATTACCGGTCTGGGTTACGTTTTTGATGGCATCGCCGCCCGCTGTGCCGGAACCGTTGACACTGTTATTCCCATTGAAGGTGACATTGTTCAACACCGGGTCCGCGCCGATGTTCATGATGCCGCCGCCGCCCCAAGGGGTGGTTGCGGCGGATGTTTCAGTCGATATGTTTCCGCTGAAAGTCACATTAGTCAGCGTAGGGCTGGAGAATTCATTTAACATGCCTCCGCCACGCCGTGTGGCGGTATTCCCGCTGAAAGTCACGCGGTTCAATGTGGACTGGCTGTTGTTATTGAACATGCCCCCGCCGCCGACAGAGGTGTTGCTCGTGAAGACCACATCCAATAATGTCGGGAGATTAGGTTCATCTACGCCGGGACCGCCCAACGTCTGAACGTTCAAACCGCCGCCTGCGCCGCTTGCTGACGAATTCCCCGTAAAAGTCACTCGTGTGAAAGATGGGCTTCCGTTTTGCACATATACGCCGCCGCCAATCCCCGCCGTGTTATTGCTGACCGTTACATCTGTGAACGATGTGTTGCTGTAGTTGGCTTCCACTGCCGAAACAGAAATAATGAATACGCCGCCGCCGCGTCCATTCGCATTGTTGGCTGTGATGATTAGATTCGCAAGCGTGGGGCTGGTGTTTTGAATGTACATGCCGCCGCCAACACCGCTCCCTGAGTTTTGATTACCGCCTGTGATGGTGAACCCGTCCAGCACGTATGTATCGGCAAGAAAACCATTCGTGGTGACCACCGTGTAGGCGTTATTCGCATTGCCGGCAACCTGGTCAATGTCGCCGCTGAGCACAGTCCCGTTTATTGCCGGATTCGAATCTCGGTCAGTCAGCAATGCATCGCCGACACTGAAACCGCCGTAGACCGAAACGCCGTTTTTCAGGGTAAAAGTACTGTTGCGGTCATTATTGATCTGACCTGCTCCTTCATCTGGATAGTACGTTCCGCTCGCCACCCAGATCTGGTCGCCGCTGGTTGCCAGCGTTATCGCATCTTGTAATAACGGAAAGGCCGTCGCCCACGTGCATCCCCCCGCGCCTGAACCGCTGGAAGCCACATAAATGATATGGTTGGGCGCGCAAGACGCTCCCGCAGATTTTGGGGTTGAAAACAAGGAAAAAAGCAAAATCGTTATCGTTGCAAAGATTCCCGCTAATTTGTTTAGTTTCTTCATTGATATGATTCCTTGTATAGGATAAACCATTGAGATTGGAAAATTAACCCTATTATAATGGGCAATACATTGATAAAAGCACGAATATAAGACGCAAATATTGCGTATATGTAACAATTTTGCTCAACCCTTTGAGGCACATGTGACAGCATACTGGTACGCGATTCGAAGTAAACCCAACAAAGAAGATTTTCTTGCTCGTCAGTTCGAAGCGGCTGATGTGCCGGTCTTCTATCCGCGCTTGCACGTTTCACCTGTCAACCCGCGCTCGCGGAAATTCAAACCGTATTTTCCCGGATACTTATTTATTCAGGTAGATTTGGACATCGTCAACGCTTCGACTCTTCAGTGGATGCCTGGCGCCGCCAACCTCGTCAGTTTCGGCGGGGAGCCGTCACCCGTTCCCGAACAGCTGATTTCCATCCTGCAAAAGAGGGTGACAGAGATCAACGCCTCCAGTAGAACGCGGTTGAGCGATCTAAAGCCCGGTGATGCAATCCTTATTAAAGAAGGGCTGTTCGCAGGGTACGAAGCCATTTTCGACGGAACAGTTTCCGGTCAGGAACGCGTTCGAGTGCTCTTGAATTTCTTGCAGAAGAGACAAGTCTCTGTAGAGTTGGGAAGCAGTCAAATCAGTCGCGTGAAGCGGGGATAAGACAGTATCCATCATCACCGCTTTGGGGGATTAAGACGAATGAATCCAAAGTAACTTTTTGGAATACGTGTCGTCATGCAACAGCGAAACCACCAAACCAAAATATGAAATAGCCCGAGCGGTGTGGCTCATGTTGCAACAGTTCATCTGGCTAATGAACCTTAGGAGCAGACAGAATGGTAACCGCAGGACCGAATATGGAGAAAATGCACATCATGTCGCTGGGGAAGAAAATCGGGAAAGCAAACTCGGTCATACCCAGGCACACCCAGTGGGCGCTCTTTCGCGCCGCCTTGGTCTTGCTCGATTTGGCAATGATCATCCTTGCCTTCCGGTTTTCGTATATTCTCCGCTTTAACGTCCCCTTTGGAATTTTTGATGAAACCGCGTTCGTGTCATTACCTCATTACAACCAATTAAGCATTCGCGCCGCAGTATTATGGCTTGTTATTTTTGCGGCACATGGTCTGTATGCCCGGGAGAATTTACTGGGCGGCACACGCGAATATTCAAAGGTATTCCGCGCGTCGTCGGAAGGGGTTTTATTTATTATCATAGCCGGCTTTACTTTTTCTTGGGTAATCGTTTCACGCGGGTGGCTGGCGATGGCGTGGGTACTTACTGTTATATTTGTCATCATTGGGCGGTTTACCCTGCGACGTGTGGTCTACTTCCTGCGCCGACACGGTTTCTTCCTGACTCCTGCTGTTATTGTCGGCGCCAATCAGGAGGGGAGATGGCTTGCCGAACAATTGCAAAAATGGGAAACATCTGGCTTGCATGTGGTCGGTTTTGTGGACAAGAAGTTTGCCGCCACTACGCCGCTCTTCAATAACCTGGTAAACCTGGGTTCTGTGGATCAGTTAGGCGAGATTATCGAACAATTCCAGATCGGCGAAGTGATACTAGCCTCCAGCGCCTTTTCCACACGCGATTACCTGATGGAAATTTTCAAGAAATATGGGATTTCCGATGCGGTAAATCTCCGCATGTCGTCTGGGCTATATGAAGTCATTACCACCGGCATGACGGTCAACGAGTTCGCCTATGTGCCGCTGGTCAATGTGCATAAAGTGCGCTTGACCGGCACAGACATCATGCTAAAAACGATCCTCGATTACACGCTGGCGATCGTCAGCGTGATTCTCTTGATCCCTGTCTTTTTGTTGATTGCGCTCTTGGTAAAGATTACCTCGCCGAGAGGACCCATCATCCACAGACGCCGGGTCATGGGGTTGAATGGTCGGAAGTTCCATGCCTTGAAATTCCGCACCATGCATGTGAATGGCGATGAAATCCTGGATCGGCACCCGGAACTAAAGGAAGAACTGGCGCGCAATCACAAATTGAAGAATGACCCGCGCGTAACCTGGATCGGCAATTACCTTCGCAAGATCAGCTTCGACGAATTACCCCAGTTATTCAATGTGTTGATGGGGAGCATGTCGCTTGTGGGACCTCGCATGATCTCGCCGGAAGAAGTGGCTATGTATAAGCAGTTCGATATGAACCTGTTGACCGTAAAACCCGGCATCACGGGCTTGTGGCAGGTGAGCGGGCGCTCGGATATTTCCTACGATGAGCGCGTCCGCCTGGATATGTATTACATCCGCAATTGGAGTATCTGGCTCGATCTGCAGTTGCTGTTCCAAACCATCCCCGCGGTTTTGAAAAGTCGCGGCGCATACTAAAATCACCAAAGGATTAGTTTCATGGCAAAAATACTTGTTACGGGAGGGGCTGGCTTCATTGGGTCTCACGTCGTTGACGTGTTCCTTGAAAACGGATTCGAGGTCGTAATTCTTGACGATCTCTCAACAGGGCGCGAATCGAATTTGAACCCAGCCGCGAAATTCTACAAAATGGATATCCGCGACCCGAAAATGCGCGACGTTTTCGCGGCGGAACGACCGGAGTTCATCAGCCATCATGCGGCGCAAATGGATGTGCGCCGTTCGGTGGCGCAGCCGCTGTTCGATGCCGACGTCAACATCCTCGGCTCGATCAACCTGATCGAATGCGCGAAGGAATTTGGCGTCAAACGATTCATCTATATTTCCACGGGGGGCGCGGTCTACGGCGAGCCGGAACGCCTACCCTGCGAAGAGACCGACGCGATCAACCCGATTTGTCAGTATGGGGCGAGCAAACATACCGTGGAGCATTACCTCTTCATGTATCACGTTAACTACGGTATGAACTATACGGTTTTGCGATACCCGAATGTGTTCGGCCCGCGGCAAGATCCGCATGGCGAAGCCGGGGTGGTTGCCATCTTCACCGGCAAGATGCTCGCCGGGGAACCGGTGACGATCAATGGCGATGGCGAGCAATCTCGTGATTTTGTCTACGTGACAGACTGCGCCCGCGCGAATCTCCTCGCCGCTACGGTTGATCACCAACCCGGCATCTATAACATCGGGTGGGGGATACCCACATCCGTCAACCAAATTTGCGCTTCGGTGAAAGAAGCGACCGGTTATACATTACCGGTGAAACACGGACCTGCCAAGTTGGGTGAGACGCGGCACATTTACCTGAATGCCTCCAAAGCCGGGCGCGATCTCGGCTGGAGCGCGACCATAGGACTCGACGAAGGCATGCGCAAAACGGTCGAATACTTCAAAGTTGCGGAGCAACCGGCTTGATCATTGTCCAAACCCCATTGCGGATCAGTTTTTTCGGCGGAGGCACCGACTTCCCGTCTTTCTTCATGGAGGAGGGCGGGTGTGTTTTAAGTTCCGCGATCGATAAATATATTTTTGTCACGGTCAAAAAACGCTTCGACCATAAACTTCGCATTGGCTATACCCAAACTGAAATGGTGGACGATGTCAGCCAGATTCATCACGAGATGATTCGCGAGGCATTGCTCTTGACCGGCGTCTCTCAGGGTATCGAAGTGACCACCATGGGCGATATCCCCTCGGAGGGTTCCGGGCTTGGCTCCTCGAGCACCGTTACGGTTGGCGCCGTGCATGCCCTGCATACCTATTTAGGCAACATTGTCACCGTGGAGCAACTGGCGCGCGAAGCCTGTGATATCGAAATTGGCAGGCTTGGCAAGCCCATCGGAATCCAGGATCAATACATCGCGGCGTATGGAAACCTTCGTTTTTTTGAATTCTGCCCGGATGGACAGGTGAAGGTGGAGAAGGTCATCCTCGACGCAGACTTGCGGCGCGAACTGAACGACCGCTTCCTGCTTTTTTTCACGGGGATCAGCCGCAAGGCAGATTCGGTGCTGACCGAACAGAAAAGCAACATCAAAGACCGCATGAACGTTCTGCGTGAAATTAGAGATATGGCATATCAGGCGAAATCCGATTTGCAGGCAGGGCAATTCGACGCGTTCGGTTCGCTGTTGCACCGGTCATGGGAGTTGAAGAAGCGCATGGCGGGGCAGATCAGCAATGGCAGGATCGACGAGATGTACGACGCGGCGCGCCGGGCTGGGGCGATCGGAGGCAAAATCACTGGGGCGGGAGGCGGGGGGTTCATCCTGCTGTGCGCGCCGCATGAAAAACATCAAGCCATCCGTCAGGCATTGAGCGGGTTACAGGAACTCCCGTTTCAACTCGAACCAGACGGCACAAAGGTCATCTTTAATTATCGAAGATGAGAAAGGTATTTTCCATGGAACATATCACTTCATATATTTCTGTGTTGCAAGACACGGTGGGGAAACTGCCGGTGGAGTCGATCACGCGCGTGGTGGAGACGTTGCAAAACGCGCGGCTGGAGGGGAGGAAGGTCTTCATCATGGGCAATGGAGGCTCCGCCTCGACCGCCAACCATTTTGTTTGCGACCTGGCGAAGAATACGCGGCACGATAGTCTGCCGCACTTCCGCGTGATCGGCTTGACGGATAATATGGCAATTTTTTCCGCGTATGCCAATGATGAAGGCTACGAAAATGTGTTCGCCGCCCAGCTTGCCAACCTGGTGGAAGCCGAAGATGTGGTGATCGCGATCTCTGCCAGCGGCAATTCTGCCAATGTGGTGAAGGCAATTGAAGAGGCAAAATCATACAACGCCGTTACGATCGGCTTTACAGGTTTTACCGGCGGAAAACTTGCCTCGCTGGTTGATATTCAAGTCCATGTGGATAGTCATGTGATCGAGCACGTCGAGGATATCCACCTGATGCTCGAGCATATGATCGTCAAGGCGATCAAAGATATTGCGGTCGCCGAGTCGCTGGCGAAGGTCTAGCGGTTGCGGCCTTGATCGGCGAGCAGGGTGTCTACGGCTTTTTCAAGATCATCGACGAGTGAATAGCCCTGTAAATTTTCGGGCTTCGAGTTTCGTGACTGGTCAAGCCCGCGCCCGGTTTTCACCATGATTAAACCTCGCGCGCCCGCCGATTGACCGGCGAGCAGGTCGCTCCAGGCGTCGCCGATCATCCACGAGCGACTCAGGTCCAGGTCCAGTTCGCGAACCGCTTGCAGGATCATCCCCGGTTTTGGCTTACGACAGTCGCATCCCTCGTCCGGTTGGTGTGGGCACATGTAGACCCGGTCAACATGTGCGCCGTTCTCCCGGATCGTTTCGATGAGTCTAACGTTGATTGCTTCCGCGGTTTGAACGGAAATCAAACCGCGCCCGACTGCAGATTGGTTGGTCACGACCACGATTTTGTAACCGGCAGTCTGTATTCTTAATAGGGATAAATACGTCTTGGGGTAGACGAGCACCTGGGACCATTCGCGAACATAATCCTCCCGGTTCTCGATCAGCACGCCATCTCGATCCAGAAACACCGCAGGGTACATTTTTTTATTATATACTACCTGTGAGTCTGGAAGCGAACATAAAGCCGTTTATAGACTCGATCCATGTCGAGATGGCGGAGCGCGCCACGTACCAACCTTATGATAGCCAATATTCGTTTATATCTCAGCCGACAGGCGTCGTCGATCTTTCGTTATTTCTACGAGCAATTCTTCCTTGTTTTGCTCGGTTGGATTCCGACCATTGTTGGGATCGCCATACGAAGCGTTTTGTATAAATTAATCCTGCGGATGGACGGTTTTGCCGCCATTGAGAACAATGTTCGCCTCCGATTTGCGGATCATATCAAACTTGGAAATGGTTCCTATCTCGATCATGGAGCGTACTTGCATGCCTGCCCGAATGGGATCGAGATCGGCGAACGGAGTATTGTGATGCACGGCGCGATCTTGCACGTGTATAACTTTCGCGGGATGCCGAATTCCGGGATCAAGATCGGGCGCGACAGTCTCGTAGGTGAATATTCCATCATTCGCGGACAGGGCGGCGTGACAATCGGTGACCGGGTGTACACTTCGCCGTTCACCCAGATCATCTCGGTCAATCACATCTTCGACGACCCGAACCGTCCATTTGTGGAGCAAGGTATCACGGCGGAGGGAATCGTGATCGAAGACGATGTCTGGCTGGGCGCCGGTTCGATCGTCACAGATGGGGTGCGCGTGGGCAAGGGGGCGGTAGTCGCCGCCGGGGCGGTGGTCACACAGGATGTTCCCCCGCACACAGTGGTTGGGGGCGTGCCGGCAAAAGTACTGCGCGAGATCGACGGTAAAACTATCAAAGCAGATCGAACGATCTATCATTTATGAGTGAGAGGAAAAATACATGACGATATTATCGGTGGTCATCCCCGCCTACAACGAGGAGGATGGCATTACAGAGATTGCGACCCGCGTGCTGGCGGTGGCGCCCGACCTGAAAAAAGCGGGTGTGGAAGAAATGGAATTGCTGGTAGTGGATGATGGCTCCCGCGATAAGACGGCGGAAGTCGCATCGAAGATCAAAGGCGTCACGCTGGTACGTCATCCAAAAAATAAAGGATACGGCGCGGCATTGAAGACCGGTTTCGCGCAGGCGAAAGGGGAATTGATCGGCTTCCTCGACGCGGATGGAACCTACCCGCCGGAATATTTTCCCAAGCTTTGCCAATCTGCATTGAACGGCGCCGAGTTGGTGATCGGCTCTCGCATGGCGGGAGAAAAAAGCGAAATGCCCCTCGTGAGGCGCATCGGTAATTTCTTCTTTGCCACCCTGTTGACCATTCTCGGTCGTCAAAAAGTGACCGATAGCGCCAGCGGGATGCGCGTCTTCAAGCGGGAGATTCTCGAACACGTCTATCCGTTGCCCGATGGGTTGAACCTCACGCCCGTGATGAGCACGCGCGCCCTGCATGAAGGCATCAAGATCGAAGAAGTGCCCATTCCTTACAGCGAGCGCGTGGGGCGGTCGAAACTCAGCGCCATCCGCGACGGACGCATCTTCCTGCAAAGCATGGTGTGGACCGCCATGTCCTACAACCCGGTCCGTATCCTTGGGTTGATCGGGCTTGCAAGCTTGGGCATCGCCGGCTTGGTTTCGTTGTGGCTGATTTATCTGCGCGCAAGCGGAGTCACAACTCTCGACTCTGCCAGCGTCGCCGCCTTGTTTTTGGGCATGATCTCGACAGTGGCAGGAATTAACGTCTTTGCCTTGGGCATTACTTTCAATTATCTTGTAGCGTTGTTTTACAAGAAACCGATCAAACAAGGGCTGTTCGGAAAACCCATTTTCAAAACGCCTCTCGACCAGCAGTTTGGGTGGATGGGCATATTGGGAATTCTGGTGGGGTTTATCCTTGGCGCAATTAGTCTTGTGCTCGGTTTGCAAGGATGGGCGATCGAACGCTTGTGGTTTTATTTATTGGGGAGCGCAATGATCTTCCTTGTTGGAATCCAGCTTGTGGTGTACTGGATGCTCTTGAGAATCCTCGAAGAACTTAGCCAGCGCGAATCACTCACAAAGCAGGATATGGGTATGTAGGTTTGACAGAAGGAGTACATAAAATGGAAAACAAAAACCTGGATATAAAAACGATCAACCTGGGGGCGCGTAACATTCCGAAACTACGCAATGCGGATTTCCCGAACGCAGATGCGATCGTTCACGAGGGGTTGCTTGCCGCTTCGCGCTCGCCTGAGGCTGTGGACATTATGCTGGTGAATCCTCCCACCCCCGACGGCGAACTGTGGATTCGCACACAGCATCGCGTCGGTCGCCGCACGCGCGAAAATATGGTTTGGCCCCAAGTATCGCTGGCGCAGATGGCGGCGTTGTTGCACCCAGTGTATACGGTAAAAGTTGTGGATTGCAATGCCGAGCGCATGGGCTGGCCCGAATTTACCGAACTGCTCAACAAATATCAGCCGAAATATTATCTCACTCAAATGACCGCCCCGACTCTTGAGAACGACGTCTACGGTTGTTTCCTCGCTCATGCTCGCGGCGCAAAAACTATCGCGTTCGGAACGCACATCACGCCGATTCCCGTCGAAACGATGCGCCCGTATCCCAGCCTCGATTTTGCGCTCGTCGGCGAACCCGATCTAACCATCCGCGATCTTCTCGATCACCTTGAAGGCAAGATCGGGGAGCGCTCCCCGCAGATCACGCAGATGTTCACCAAGCACGACGCAACCTACCGCCCATCCCTGAATGGAGACGGAACCGTGAACATGCACGGCATCAAAGGCATTGCCTGGCGCAAAGAGAGTGGAGAGATCATCCTCAACTTCCCGCGTCCCTTCATTGCCGACCTGGACGATATGCCGATCCCGATGCACGAACTACTCCCGTTGCAATCGTATAAAATGCCATTGATCAAGGGCGCGTTTACCTTTATCGTCACCAGTCGCGGGTGCCCTGCGGGTTGCACCTACTGTATCAAGCACGTGAGTTACCAATATGCCACGCGTTTGCGCTCGCCGAAAAAGATCATGGAAGAGATGTGGTATTTGAAGAAACTCGGCATCAACAACATTCACATGTATGCCGATCTGTTCACGGTTTCGCGCGATCAGGTGGTCGAACTCTGCAACATGATGATTGACGAGAAGATCAACATCCATTGGACCTCGAACAGCCGCGTCGATTATGTGGACGAAGAGATGTTGATGTTGATGGGCAAAGCGGGTTGCCGCCTGATCTCGTGGGGTATCGAAAGCGGTAACGAACAGATCCTCAAACATGCCCGCAAAGGCGCCTACCCCGATAAAGCGGAACGCGCCTTGCGTTGGGCAAAGAAAGCCGGTATTATGAACTGGGGCTACTTCATCATCGGCTTGCCCGGCGAAACCGAGGCGACCATCCGCGATACGATCAACTTCTCGAAGAAACTCCCGCTTGATATTGCCCTCTTCCATGTTGCCGCGCCGTATCCGGGCACGCCCTTTTTCTTTGAAGTGGTGAAGAACAAATGGTTCCGCCCCGGAACCCGCTGGGAACAAGTGGACATGGACAAAGGCACCGTGCTCGATTACCCGAATATGCCGGCAGAAAAATTGCTCTACTGGCAAAAACGCGCCTTCCGCGAATGGGCATTCCGCCCGGGTCCCGCGCTTACGTACCTCAAGATGTTGATGTACGACTGGTCAACAATGAAGACCGCCCTCAATGTCGGCCTGCAACACATCTTCTGGGCGTCTTCCGATGAGGGCGCGCCAGTAGGTGGCGCGGGCTAGGCGAAGATTTGATTCGTCAATGACCCGGGCATTAACGCGCGAATCGGTGGGAAGCCCAAGGTTTGCGCTGTTTGATTTGTGTCTTGTGTTTTTAAGTGGAGCGGCGGTGGCTCTTCGCCCTGATCTGGGGATGTATGCCATCGCCGCCTCGCTCATTCCCTGGGGTGTCCGTTTTTTTGCGGGAGTGGCTCCGTTTCGAAGAACCCGCTTTGATTTGCTCGTGGCGGTGTATGCGCTGACGGCGGTTGCCGGCTATTGGGCGGCGTACGACCCGTCTACAGGATTGCAGAAACTTCAACTGATCGTTCTGTCGGTTTTGCTGTACTATGCGTTGAGCGCTCAACCGGGCGAGAATCTCGTTTGGGTAGCCGCGCTATTTTTTTGTGTGGGTGTTGGCGTGGCAATCTATTTTCTGCTCACGCAGGATTTTGTTGCCGATCCGCGCAAATTACAAATCGCCAATGAGGTGGGAGGGATATTAATGCAAGCGAGACCTTCCACCGGCTGGGCGCAGATACATCCCAATTACGCGGCAGGTCTCATCGCGATCATGATGCCGTTTGGGATGTATCTGGCATTGCAAGGCTTGGGTCGCGGCTCGTTTGCGTGGGTGATTTTTGGATTGCTCCTTCAAGCCCTCGTGATTTTTTTAGCCACCTCGCGCGGGGTGTGGATGGCGGTTGCCAGCGCGATCGGAATCTGGTTCGCGGGGCAGATCCTCCTCGCGCCGAGAATCAAATTGAAATGGAGGAAAGAAACGCTCTTTCCCGTCCTCGTCTTGATCTTTCTGGCGACGCTGATTCTCCTGCTCTATTTCGGGCCAGCATCCATTGGCGGAAGTATCAGCGGAAACGACTCGTACGGAACGGGCGCGCGCGCCGAGTTGTTCTGGAGAAGCCTGCGCCTCGTTTTAGATTTTCCTTTTACCGGCGGGGGCTTGGGCGCATTCCCCGGTCTTTATTCGCAGTATATCCTTGGGATCCCGAATTATTATCTACCCAACGCGCACAACATTTTCCTTGACGTGTTTATCGAACAGGGAATTTTTGGCGGGGCCGCATTCCTGTTCATTTTCCTGGCGAGTCTTTGGTTGATTGCCTCGAAATCTGTCGGGGAAGATAGCCCTCATCAATTGTTCGATCGCGTGCTTCTTGCCGCGTTAGTCATCGCCGTTGCGCATGGTTTAGTGGATGATTATTTGTATAACAATCTGGGCGCCATGCTGGGTTTGTTTTTGCCCGGGTTGGCAGCGCGCGGGCTCGCATCGAAACCGCTAAATCCTCTTCCAAAACAATTTGACCGGGCAGATATAATTGTCCTCGGCTCCATCACTGTTCTGCTCATTGCTCTTGGGGCTGTGTACTGGAATACTTTTCGCTCGCTTTGGTACGCGAACATCGGCGCGGTGCAAATGGCTCGCGTGGAACTCGACGGTTTTCCGACGAACGAGTGGGCAGGACCCGCGCTTGCGGATAAATTACAGGATGCTGAAGCCTCGCTTCATGCCTCCCTTACGGCTGACTCAGCCAATCGGACAGCCAATCACCGCCTGGGCTTGATCGCCCTCCTCCGCAGGGACATCCCCTCGGCTTGCGGTTATCTTTCCAACGCTCACTTGCTCGACCCTGCCCATCGCGGCATTACGAAATCTCTTGGGTATTGCTATGCGTGGCTCGGCGATCTGGAAAGTTCAAAGATCTTGCTGCGTTCGATGCCTGAGGCTTGGAAGGAACTTTCGGAGTACGTTCGGTGGTGGCAGGCGCAGGGCTATGTGGAATTTTCGAACAACGCCTCCGCGCTTGCCGTCGAATTGAGACAGTCTCAACCTTAACCTTGATTTGGAAACGCATGATTATGAAAACCAGAAATTCCTTTTTTCTCACGTTCGTCATCTTTATACTTGTTGCGCAATTATTCGGCAGTGTGACGGTGGGCAATGCGCAGTCGTCGCGCGATTGGTCCGACCCGGTCAACATTTCGAATTCGGGTTCTACGGAAAAGCCCGTGATCGTGATCGGAAATGATGGAATCGTTCACGCAATTTGGCAACCCATCGGCGGCGGGTTCCGTTATTCGCGCAGTGATGATGGCGGCGCAACCTGGTCGACTCCGCGCACCTCCACCTTCCCATTTTCGGGAAAAGACGACAAGCCATTCAAGATCATCCCCAGCCCGGATGGAGCGCTCAATATTTTTTGGGTCAGTCCGGAGGGGAACTTGATGATGGGGCGGGCTAACTCGGATACATTGCCTGTGCCTACATCGTGGGCAAGCAAAGAACGCGTCGGAGACGATGTGTTGAATTACGATGTGGATATTACCGATGCGGGCGTTTTCCACCTTGCGTACATTCGTAAAGATGAAAAGGCGGGCGTGTATTACCGCAGGTCGCAAAACGGCGGGGTGTGGGAAAAGACAATCACATTATTCGTCTCCAAGTACTTCGAATCGGTGATGGTGGAAAATCAACCGTCGATCAAGATTGGCGATGCGCACGTTCGCGTATCGGCTTCGGACGATATGGAAGAGCCGACAGTGCTCGTTGGCTGGGATGTGCGCACATTAAAGCGTATCTTCACGTCTGTTTCGGAGGATGGCGGTTTTAATTTTACAGAGGCGGCGCAGCTCAAAGGTCCGGAAGATACGGGCGGGTATGGAATCCCATTGAATGTTGAAATGGGCGTCAACAAAAAGAATGTCGTCTTGCTCTATCAAGTTGGTGAAGCGGGGGCAAGCCAGTGTGTGTACTATAGCCAGACTTCCTCAGATGCTGGCACAACCTGGTCAGACCCACGGCTGATGTTGGATACGTTGTCGCAATGCCCCACCAGCGTCGAGTTCATCATCAAGCGGGATAACTTTTACATGACCCTCATCCGCTATGATGGGAACGATCCCGCCATTATGGCTTGGAAAGACGGGCGTTGGGGCAGTCTGCAATTCCAGCGAGAGATCGCGTTGTTTTCGAATCCATTGACCTATGATCCCATTGTGTTCCGCTGTGAAGACGATGCCTTGTATAAAGATAGACTTTATCTGATCGGTTGTGACCTCGGCAATGGCGGAGATAGTTGGGTGACATCGCGTTCCATCGAGCCGTTGGATCAATGGTTTGGTTCCACGGAATCGTGGAGTTTTCCTTTTCCATTGCTTGATGAAACCGAGGCGAAAGTAGGCTCTCTGGCGCAGGTTTCCGATGGGAATCTGTTGCACACGGTTTGGTCCGAAAGCACCCTCCCAGAACCTGGCGGGGTAAAACATTCTCTTTCCTATGCCCGTTGGGATGGTGTCAGTTGGGCGGCGACCCGTGGATTGTTGTGGGGCTTGAACGGCAAGCCGATCGATATTTCCATGGCGATTGGCCCGGAAGGGAACCTGTTTGTGACCTGGGTAAATGATGCGACCGGTTCGGTCATTTTTTCGGTGGTCGACGCGAGTCGCGCGGGATATTCTACCGATTGGGTCGATCCCAAAAGCCTGCCTTCGCCATCCACCATTAATAACTCGCCCGATATTCTGGTAGATGGCGCCGGCGCGGTACTTGTGGTGTACGCGGTTCCCTTTAATGAAGAACGAGGAATTTATCTCGTGAAATCAACGGATCGAGGGGATACCTGGTCTGCTCCGGTGAAGGTTGTTGATGGGGTGACGAGCGGCTGGGATATAACTCAAAACCCCCGGGTCAGCCTGAGCAGTGACGGAACTTTGCACCTTATTTTCGTGAATTCAAACCAGTCGAAAACCGAGAATCAATTAAAGTATGTTCAATCCATTGATGGCGGCGTCACATGGAGCGAGCCAGAATTGGTCAGCGAAAAGCCAGTCACCTGGCTTGACACCATCTCGTATGGAGATGGCATAGTTCACCGGCTCTGGCAGGAAAATAATGATGAAGTGGTTTCTAATTTCGATCAGATTTCGACGGATGGAGGCGCCACATGGTCCGCGCCGATCGAGATTACAGGCGTTGCCGGTAATGTGACGCCGGTGGCTCTGGCGCAATATAACGGAGATTTACATCTGCTTCGAATTGTTGAAGAAGACGGCCCCACTTTCCTTAAGGAGTCAAATCTTGTTGTGGAAGACTGGGAATGGGATGGGCGCGGCTGGAGTTCCACATATACGCAACAGATCGCTATTCAAGGGGATGGGATCAACTACTCTCTCGCCGGCGGCTTGACGGGCGCTGGCGAACTGAGCGCGCTTGCGCAAGTGGAATATACGGACCTGGAGAATGAACACAAGAATGAGGTGCTTGCCATCAACCGCGCGGCGGTGAATCGATTTGGCGATCTTTCTCAAGTTGCTGTTTTAGCAAACGCGGATATGCCAAATCAGGACAACGCGACCCCGGGTACAGGGGTAGAGCCTGTTTCAACCTCGATACCTTTCGACTTTGGGGAGGAATCGTCCGTCTTTTCCGAGAATTCCATGCGGAATATCATCGGTTCAGTCCTTCTGGTCGTAGTTGTTCTGTTAGGTTTTGTTTTTATCCGCCGAAAACGGGGTTGAAACATATGAAGTTCAAAAAACAGAAATTCTTGTTACCAGTCCGGCGGCTTGCCGGGCTGGTGGGGCTTTTGATTGCCGTAACATTGAGCGTGCAGCCGTTTACTCCGGTAAAGGCGAAAACCGAGTCTCCGTGGAAGCCAAATGAAAGAGTACCCGGATACGCCGATGAGACTTATACACCCTTCATCGTTGCCGACCGGGATCATTATGTCCATGCGTTCGCCACTCAATGGACCGGCTCCGGGTTGAGGAATGGGATCGTATATCGAAAATGGAGCCTGGAAGAAGGGTGGACAACCCCGGTCGACATTTTGCTGTCTCCCATAGAAAGCGATGCCGCGATTCAGGGCGTGTATCTCGACCCAACAGGGATGTTCCATTTATTATTTTTCAGTGGAGAAAGGACCAAGAAATACATTTACTATTCCCAGGCAAGGGTCGAAAAAGCCGCCTCTGCGCGGGCATGGTCTACACCCACGATCATTGGAACGCAAGCCATTGACCCCAGCTATGCCGCGATCTCAGGGGATGCCCAGGGGAATCTGGTGGTGATTTACTCAGGAAACATCGCTGGCGGAGGGGTCTACTCTGTATACTCCACCGATTCAGGCTCAACCTGGTCCGATCCGGAGACGGTTTTCTTAACGCGCGACTCGCGCAATGTTCCATTTAGTCTGCGTATTTTTCCGGGGCGAAACAATACTGTCCACGCGGCGTGGAATGTGGTGACAAATCTAGGCTCGGATATTTCCCTCCATTACGCGCGCTACGACATGGTCGAACATCGTTGGAATCAGCCGACCACATTGAATCAAAAAGCAGGTGGCGGCGTGGGTTCCTTTGGACCATCCTTTCCATCGTTGGTGGATACCGGCAAACAGGTGATCGTGTTTTATAACAGTGGGAATCCGTATCCGAACGGTCCTGTGGAGCAGGGGCGCCCGATGCAGGTGGTGAGCATATCGAATGATAATGGCGATACGTGGACGCCCCCTTTCATTCCTTTCAACCGGCATCAAGGCAGGAGCGGTGAAAATACAATGACGCTGGACAGCGATAATATTCCTCATGCTTTATTCATTCAACGCATTCAAGTGGTTGAGAACGGCGAGGAACGGGTGATAGGCGGCATCTGGCACAGTGAATTCAAAGACGGCATCTGGTCGAGTCCTGAACGATTTATTACAGAGTACCCGGCGCATGATGTGAGGGCGGTTGTTGTGCAAGGAAATGTACTTTTCGCTGTTTGGAGGGTGGATCCCGGCGGACCGCCGCATGGAATCTGGTTCACCTACAAAACATTAGATGAAGAAATGAGATTGCCCTCAATCGCCTATCCGACTCCGATCGAGACCGTGACAGCGATCCCCGATTCTTTTTTTGGTATTCCCACTCCCACGCTTACCCCCATTCCCGAAGGGTTGCTCGATCGTCCTATTTTGGGAACGAATAGCAATCCTGCTGTGGCAATTGCATCCGGTGTAATCCCCACCGTGGTGATCTTGATCATTTTACTTGTAATTTATAACAAATATCAAAAAGGTCGTCCTTAAAACATGACAATTGAAAAAGTATTGCGCAAGGTGTTGCAATGACACCCGTGATTCGGTTTACAAATGTTTCAAAACGATATAACCTCGGTTTAACGCGCACCAGCCTCCCATCGATTCTTTCGCAATGGGTCAAGTCTTCCCTGGGGCGGCAGAGAGGGATGGCGGATAAGAAAATCCATTGGGCATTACAAAATGTGAGTTTTGCCATGGAAAAGGGGCAATCCCTTGCCCTAGTTGGCCCGAATGGCGCCGGGAAATCGACCATCTTGAAATTGCTGGCGAAGATCACGAACCCAACCGTTGGAACGGTGGAGGTGAACGGTCAACTCTCGGCGTTGATCGAATTGGGGGCTGGTTTTCATCCTGACCTGACCGGTCGAGAAAATATCTACCTCAATGGGACCATCCTGGGACTGACGTACAAAGAGATTCAAAAAAAATACGATGAAATCGTCGCCTTCTCGGAGATCGAAGAATTCATTGATACGCCCGTAAAACGCTATTCATCCGGCATGGCAGTGCGCCTTGGGTTTGCAGTCGCTTCGTGCATCGAACCCCAGATCCTGTTGGTAGATGAAGTGCTGGCAGTGGGCGATGCCTCCTTCCGCCAGAAGTGTATCGAGCGCATCAAATCGTTGCTGAATAATGGAACAAGCCTCATTTTTGTTTCTCACGACATGGGCTTGGTCAGGGCGCTTTGCGAACGCGCGTTATACATCGAGCGCGGACAGTTGCAAGCCTCCGGCACAAGCGCCGAGATCATCGATATGTACAATCGCGTGCTTGAGAAAAAGCGTATCGAAAAAATGAGCGGGCTCGACAAAGGCATGGATGAAGCCAACGCGGGCATCGAAGTTACCCATGTGGACGTGCTCGATGTTAATGGAAACATCATTCGCGAAGCGCGCACCAATCAGCCCGTGGTGATCCGTGTAAAGTACACGGCATACAAAGATTTTGGAAAAGCGAATGCCATTATATTGATCCACCGTTCTGATGGACTCTTGTGTTGCAACATCCGCACCCATCTCGATCAATTCTCAATGTCCATCGAAAAAGGCGAGGGGGAATACTTCCTTAAACTAGACCCGTCGCAGTTGTTCGGCAGCATGTATTATGCGGAAACGTGGATCATGAATTCCGACGATTCGGATGGCATCGCTTTTGGCGTTTCAGAATGGTTCGAGGTTCGCAACTCCATCCAGGGGCACGAGGCACACAAGGCAGTCTTTGAACCCAACCGCACTTGGGGACAGAATCGGGTTACCCATAACGATCGGGTTACCGCTGGTTCAACTGTTTGAGGCATCGATGCTTACTCAGACGAACAACCTTCATAAAATGCGCGATCTGGTCTGGGCATGGACCGTCCGAACCTTACGCGGGCGATACCAACAATCTGCCCTGGGTTGGCTTTGGGCTATCGTTCAACCGGTGGCAACGGTGGCCATCTTTGCCGTTGTCTTTACGCGCATTGTCCCTGTGGATACGGGCGGCGTACCCTACATTTTATTTTCATATTCCGCTGTGATCCCCTGGACGTTGCTGGCCTCTTCGGTGACCGACATGGCAACCTCGCTTGTTCATAACATGAACCTGGTGGGGAAGATCTACTTTCCGCGCGAGGCTCTGCCCGTTGCCGCGCTTCTTGCCCGTCTCGTGGACTTCCTGATTTCATTTATTCTGCTGGTTATCTTGATGATGATCTATCAGATACCGTTCTCTCTGCAGGGATTGTTCTTTCTGCCACTCATTCTGCTCATTCAAATGGCGCTCATCCTCGGATTGGGAATTGGCTCAGCCGCTCTCAACGTGTTCTACCGTGACGTAGACCCCCTTCTTAAACTGGTGATTCAAGTCTGGTTTTATGCGTCTCCCATTCTATATCCACCTTCGCTTGTCCCCGAGCAATGGAAATGGCTCTACTTCCTCAACCCCATGGCGGGAATCATCGCATCGTATCGTGATGTGCTGGTTTATAGCCGCATGCCCGGCGAATATTTGTGGTCGGCGGCGGGCATTTCTGCCTTGATCTTTGTCGCCGGCGTATGGTTTTTCAAACGGGTGGAATATCAGTTTGCAGATATTGTCTAATGGATGCCATGAAGAATACCCCCCTCGTCAGTGTGATCATCCCCGCCTATAACGGATCCGACGCCATCGCGGCCGCAATCCAAAGCGTGCTGGATCAAACCCATGCCAATTTTGAATTGATCGTCGTGGACGACCTGTCTCCCGATACGACCGGGGAGGTGGTTCAACAGTTTTCCGACGCGCGGGTGAAATACATCCGCCATGAAATGAATCAGGGCGCATCCACGGCAAGATGGACCGGTATCACCCGCTCAGCCGGGGAGATCGTCGCCTTTCTCGATCAGGATGACACCTTTCACCCCGAAAAACTGGAAGCGCACGTCAAGTTCCTTGCAGAAAACCCCGAAGTAGGCTTTTCCTACAACCCATATTACGAACGCGTGCATTCATCCAATTCGATTCGCACGGTTGCCATGCCTCCCCAAAACATATCCTTGGGAGAACTGGTGTTGGGTTTTTATCTACCGCCCAGTTCATGGGTAGTTCGCAGGAAATGGGCGCTGATCGAGGAAATTTGGTATCCGCAAGTCGCCATGCGCGGCAGAGAGATCATCGTTTGCGGCAAATTGTTTATGGCGGGGTGCCAATTTGCCCGCATCGACCGGGTTTTGCACTCCCGAAATTATCAAGCCGGGCGGCGGTTCGGCGCATTAGAGAAAAAATGCGAAGACGAACTTGCCTGTCAAGAAACCATCTTCTCAGACCCTCGTTGTCCGCAAGAAGTTTCGAATATGCGTTCGATAGGGAATTCCGCCATCCGCGCCATGTGGGCGAATGTGGCATTTACCCAACGTGAAACGGCGGTGGGGCGCAAGTTTCTCTGGGATATTGCCCAAAACGCTCCAGGCTTGTTTTATGGCGTTCCGGCGCCGTACACAACTTTCCTGATGGGGTATTGCGTCGACGATGAAAGTCACGATTATGAAACGCTGTTGGAATCGATCTTCAAGCAATTGCCTCCCGAAATGCCCAGCGTGCTCGAGAATTATCTGTGGGCGGTTGCCCGCGGCAACTATGTTCGAGGCATCCGCGCGTTGTTCTGGAACCGGGCTGACGACGCTGAAAGATATTTTTCCCTGGGTGACGAAATAGGATTTCAAACCGACAAAGAATTCGTCCTACAGGCAACTCACGAAATGCTGGGGTTTGCCATGAGCAACGGCGTGGAGGCTGTCTTAACCCGGCTCGGTTCCCTTTCAACCCAGATTGAAAAGCACCTGGGAAAATATGGAACCCAGCGGCTGATCGCGAGCTTTCTTGTCAATATCGCAGAACAGAAATATCGGAATGGCGAAACGAAAAAAATTCCCGGCTTGTTGTTGAGCGCCTTCCGCAAAAGACCGAAATACATCGCCGATCGCGGTGTGCTTTCGTTTTTCATCAAATCGATGTTCGGCATCGGCAATCGTTCCTGATCGACGTTAAACCACAGGCGGGATTCTCAAAACCATCTACGATGCGGGAAACTTTCTTTGGAGAAATACATGAGCCAAATTCTAGGGTTTAGCGTCAGCCGGGGGTTAACTGCCAGCGACTTTACAAATGCGTGCGATGCCGAAAATCGCGCCTTATCCTATTTTCCTCATCTCGAAAGAAATTCGCTCGAGATTGGCGGAACGACATTGCATCTTTGGGGGCGCGACTCGATCTCTAACTGTGTGCACATCATGCCTGATGGATCGACGCTTGCGCTGATCGGCTCTCCGCATCATTCAGTCCCCTGGCGCGACGTGCAGGAAAAACTTCTAAAAGCGGAACGCGATGAAGATTTTCTACTGCCGTGGGAAGGGCGCGTGATCCTCCTGCGCGTTACAGCGGATGGCGACTCATGGACATTATGGAACGACTGGCTGGGAAGCATGCCGGTCTATCACATGGAATCATCCAACAGCCGCATCGCCTCGACATTGGAGCCTGTTACAGTCGTCTCAGCCAACCTCACCCCCGACGACTTTTTCCTCCCGGGTCTGGTTTCGCTCCTTCTCAATGGTCCTTTCATCTCCGATTGGACGTTGTACAAAGATGTGAAATCGATCCCACCCGATAGTGTGATAACCTGGGATGAACGAGGCTATCGCGCATCGCGGTTTTGGTCGGTGCAACCCAGCCAGACCCGTTGGGAATCGCTCTGGGATGATCTCGTAGATGAAATGCACGCGCTATCCCAGAAAGCGATTGCAGATATATTAAAACAGCATCCGCGTTGGGTGATGCCGTTATCTGCCGGTCTAGATTCCCGCCTTATTGCTGGCGTGGCGGCTGATACGGGCGTGGAGGTGCAATCGTATGCCTGGGGTTCTTCAGACAACACCGATGTGATCTATTCCCGCGAAATCACCAAAGCATTGGGCTTCCCGTGGAAGCATATCGACCTGCCGAAGGACTTCCTGATGAAGTACACGCGGCGCTGGTTCGATATGTTCGGAACCGCCATGCACTTTCAGGGCATGTACCTGATGTCTTTTCTGGATGAAATTCAAGCGGAACCCCCTGCGCCCATGATCACCGGTTTCATCGGCGATGTGTTATCCGGTGACGGCCTCGATGATTCCGTTCGCTTCCAAGCCACCAAACGCTATCAGGTAAACCATGAATGGTATTCCGATTGGGACCCATCCCTGCTTCTCTCGACCATGAAGCGTCCATTAAGCGATGCGCTCGAAGAGAATGCCGCGAACATCCGCATGGAAATTGATTCCTACCCCGGCGCAAAGCATCAAAAATTGATGTACCTGGAGTTATGGAGCAGGCAAAGGACATTCACCAATTTTCTATCCACCTTGAAGGATTATTGGAGAGGCGTAGCAACGCCGTTTCTAGACCGCACCTATGCGCGTTTTTGTTTTTCCCTGCCCATGGCCGTGCTGGATGATCGCAGGTTGTTGGGAGATGTCTTTCGCCGTTATTACGGGAAGCTTGCCGTCATTCACGGCACGTATGGCTCCGAGCCATATACTATGACCGGCAAATATTTTCTCCGAAAGAAGCTTGTAAACAGGATTCCCACGGCGTTGAGGAAGCCGTTCATGAAAGGGCTGGAAAAAACATCGCTATGCGTCGATTTTGAACCCTTGCAGGCTTATGGAAAAAAATCGGTGTGGCCCCTGTTCGAAGCCTGGGATCAACTCTCCGAATGGTTCGATATGAAACAGGTTGAATCAGATTTCCAAGCGGTCATGACCTCTACCAGCGATGTGCGTCCTTTGAGAAGATTACAAGCGGTTCAAACGCTCGCCTCGCGTCTTCTCCCATCTTCGCAGAGCGTTGGTTGAGTTAGCGTTTCTATACTCTTTTTTGCGCCACCAAAGGTGAATTATGAAAACAACGCTCATACTTGGGGCTGGTATTTACCAGGTCCCGTTGATCCGTAAAGCCAAAGAAATGGGGATGCGCGCGCTCGTGGTCAGCACGGCGGGCAATTACCCCGGCTTTAAACTGGCAGATCAAGCCTGTCATATCGATACGACCGATGTGCAAAAGATCGTTCAATTGGCGCGCGATGAAAACGTGGATTGCATCTGCACCACAGGCACCGATGCGGCGGTCAGAGCGCTGGGAGTGGTGTGCGACGCGCTTGGTTTGCCCGGGATTTCAGAAAATGCCGGGGTGCTGGCAACAAACAAAAGGGAGATGAAGCGACGGTTTGAATCCGCCGGGGTGTGCACGGCGCGCTTCCGCGAAGTGTCGAACTTGGAAGAATTACGTCAGGCATTCGATCTGTTTGAAAAGCCGGTGATCTGCAAAGCGGTCGACACCTCCGGTAGTCGCGGCATTATCCGCGTGGATGTGGCAGATGATTTGCCGCATGCCTTCGATTATGTGATGCGCGCCACGCGCCAGAAATATTTTCTGGTGGAAGAATTCATCAGCGGCGTGGAGTTCGGCGCGCAGGCGGCGGTGATCGATGGGGAGGCGCAGTTCGTGATGCCGCATGGCGATATTTTGTATCACGGGAAAACGGATGTGCCCATTGGTCACTACGTTCCGTATTCGATGTCGGATAAGGTGAGGAGCCTGGTTTGGACTCAACTCGATAAGTCGATCAAGGCGTTGGGGTTGACCACCTGCGCGATTAATGCAGATTTTATTCTGCGCGGCGATCACGTGTATGTGTTGGAAATCGGCGCGCGCGCTGGCGCAACCTGCCTGCCGGAACTTGTGTCCACGCACTATGAGATCGATTATTATGCTTATATTCTCGGGTTGAGTTTGGGGTCGAAGCCTCAGGCGCGGTTTGAATCTAGAAACCCCTGCGGGAATCTCCTCATTACTTCTAAAACGACAGGGAGTTTGGATCGCGTCGATGTGGATGGGAATGGGTTGGACATCATTGAAACAGTCATCGATCATGAACATGGCGAAACAGTTCCAGCCTTCCGGTTGGGACCAGACCGCCTGGGGCATGTGGTGTTGAAAGCCGCGACGGAAGAAAAAATTATGGAAGATTTGAAATTGTTGGGTTCCCGCATCCACGTCAAACTTCTTAACGGCAGATCGTAGAGTATCTCGACCATAAAATGGAGCGCAGATCCTCGTAGATGCAAAGAAAAAATCTGCGCCTTCCGCATGATCGGCGTCAAATGGTTTTTAACTTATTGCCAATGCAGTCCATTAATTCACAGAAACAGGTGTCACATTGAAAATCGGGATGGTCCTGTACGATATGCAGGAGTTGGGCGGGTTGGAAGAATATACAATCACCCTGGCGATGGGGCTTCAACAAATGGGGCATGAGGTCAGTTTATTGTCTACGGCTTGGGTGCCTCCCGCCAATCAGTATCTCGCCCGTCTTCGTCAGACCCCGGTGCGATTTTATCAATTGCCTAAATGGATATCCTTGCCAGCCTCAGACTGGACTACAAAGGAAAAAATCCTCAATGGGTTAACATGGCTTTTTGCCCCTTTACTGCTTCTGCTCGGGTTGGTCATCATGGTTGCGAAACGGATACCGCCCGGCGACGCGTTCCAAAGTGCGCGGAATTGGTTTCGCGGACGTGTAATGAAATGGGCGCTAGGACCCGATTGGCGAAAACCTTTTGCGCGCCTGATGCTGGCATATTGGAAAGCAACCTGGCAACCGAATCTTCTGCACATTCAGGGCTACACAACCAGCTTGTTGTTTGTGATCGATTGGGCGCATGCCAAAAACTTGCCCATTGTGTACGAAGAACACCAAACGCCCGATCCGCAATTCAATTGGTGGCAGGGGTTCGATCAGAGTATCAACAAAGCGGATGTGGTCATTGCTGTCTCGGAGAAAAGCGCCGAAGGGTTAAGAACAATCTGCGGCGTGACGCGTCCCATTGTCGTTCAGGGACCGCTTGTGCCTGATCCTGTTGATTTGGGATTCCCGGTCAACGAACTTGCCGGCGATGATGGTCGCGTGCAATTGACCGCCATTGCAAGGCTTTTTGTGACAAAGGGACTCGTCTACTTGTTGGATGCCTTCAAGTCGATCAAAGAGAAACACCCGGGCGCATCCCTGAAAATTTACGGGGAAGGTCCGCTTCGAGAAGAGTTGGCGGCTCATGCTCGCGGCTTGGGGTTCGATGGCGCCGAGATATTCGTCGGCGCATTTACCTCGCGTGACGAATTATCGCTTATTATGAAGCAAACTGGCATCTTCGTGATGCCGTCCATTTTGGAAGGGCAACCTGTCTCTCTCGTGGAAGCAATGGCGTACGGGAGACCCATCGTGACAACGAACGTGGGCGGAATACCGGAGATCATTCAAGACGGCAAAAATGGGTTGCTATGTACTCCCGCCGATTCGACGTGTTTGGTGAAACAAATTAATCGGTTGATCGAGCATCCTGCCGTCCGATTGAAACTGGCTGAAGAGTCGCGGCGATCTTATGAACAGGGTCCGTTTCGCCCGCTTTCCGTGTGCCAGAACTTTCTCAATGTTTATAATTCGGTGTTGAACCTCAATTGATACCTGTGTGTAAAATTCGATCTTCAATCCATCCATGGTGACACAATGATCGCAAAACTAAAAGCCATAACCCATATTCTGTTGTTCAAACGCTCGGCAAATCGAAATGCGCTCGAGAAAGATATGCTGAGATGGTATCAAGTGTATAAACCCCGCCTGCAGAAGCAGTCGTCTGTCGATCTGCTGGTCTGGTTGCTGGATTCCTTCCCTGAATTCCGCAACTTGTTCTATGCGCGCATCGGGGGATTTTCCGGCATTCGCGGGCGCGCGTTGGTACGGCTTGCCAGAATGTTGTATCCCTCGCCTAAAACGGCGCTCCGATTTGCAGAACCGATCAATATCGGACCTGGTTTTTTTGCACGGGCAGGTTTTGGAACTATCATCGCCGCGCAAAGGATTGGTGAGAATTGTTGGGTCAACCCCGGTGTGGCGATCGGGTTCAGGGATGATAAAAGCGCTCCACCGACCATTGGCGATAACGTATACATTGGCGCCGGGGCTAAAATCTTGGGACCTGTGACCGTGGGGGATAATGCCGTTATTGGCGCCAACGCGGTTGTCACCCGCGATGTTCCGCCGAATTGCACGGTGGCAGGCATGCCCGCGCGGATCATCAGGCGCGACGGTGTCCGCGTAAAAGAATCGCGCGCGGCGGCTTGATCAAACCTGAAATTACGAATACATATCCATCATGCTAGAAAAACTGCTCTCGTTCTACCGGACGCTGAAACTCTATCCCGTATTGACGCTGGTGAGGCGCTCTCCCGCTAGAGAAATTATCGAAGCGGAGATCGACCGCTGGATGTTGATGATTTATCAACAGAAATCGGACGCGGACCTGGCATCCAAACTTCGCGCTCTGATGTATGGGGTAAATATTGAGGAGTTCCGCACCCTGCTATATTTTCGGTTGGGCGAACCTGCCGGGTTATGGGATCGCATCCTACTCTTCTTCGCAACACGGTTACTGCCTCCTCTTGAAACATTGTTGATTACCCCTTCGTCGGCAATTGGCGATGGTTTGATCATCATGCATGGACACGGCACATATATCGACGCGCAAACGATAGGCAGGAATTGCCTGATCTTTCAAGATGTGGCAATCGGAGCGAAGCGCGAAGAAGGGGAGCGCCCAACCATTGGCAACTACGTGCACGTCAGTTCCGGCGCCAAAGCCCTGGGCGGAATCACCATCGGCAATCACTGTGTCATCGCCGCCAATGCGGTCGTCGTCAAAGATATGCCGCCGAATAGTTTGGCGGTTGGCGTGCCTGCGCGCATCCTGCGCAATGCGGGGAACAAAGCCGAATACATTGCCCGTGGCGAAGTGTCGGAATAAAGCGCGGATCGTCGAACATTTTCAAATCCCCAACGAAATTATTGATCATGTCTTCCGGGTCGAACAGAAAACTCAAAATTGCCATTGGCGTACCAGAATGGGCGCCGTTTCACGGCGCGATGCAAGATAAACCTGCGGATGCCACCTACATCATCCAGCGGAATTTATCGAACGGGTTGCTCAGTCGCGGACATTCGCTCACCTTTGCCGCCCCGATCAATCTGGATGACTTCGCGGTCACTTCCGACGTGGAGGCTGTTTCGCCCGCCCGCCGCTCGTGGACCGCCTCCCCTTTGTTTTCGCTGGCGAGCAAACTCGTCTGGCGAATCCAAAAATTGTTTGGCATCCCATACCTGAATTATTTTTCGAACTACCGCTATTGCGACGCGGCAGTGCGGGGGCTGAGCTCTGCGGATGTGATCTACGAGCGGAACGGCCTATACAATTCAGGGCTGGCGATGGCGGCAAAGCGCCTGCGACTTCCCTATGTGATCTTTTTTGAAGCCGACCAGATCATGGAATTGGATATCATGAAAAAACCGATCACCGGTCTGCTTCGCCGGCGCGCGGAAGATATTCTTCGATATAACCTGTCTGCGGCGGATTGCATCATCTGCGTTACAAATGCCGGCAAACGGCGCCTTGTAAACAATTGGAATGTCTCCGCCGAGAAATTGGTGGTGTTTCCGAACGCGGTGCATGTTGACCGCTTCAAACCCGATCGACAGGCGCGGGAAAGTATTCGCTCGAAACTTGGTTTGAAGCATGAACCTGTGATCCTGTTTGTGGGAAATTTTTTCCACTGGCACGATGTGCCGACCCTGCTCAAGGCATTTGTCGAAGTCTTGAAATCTCACCCCACTGCGCGTCTTGTTCTGGTGGGGGATGGCGAGCGCCGTGCCGCCATGATCGCGCTCGCCGCCGAACTTGGTTTGGAGCGTTCGGTTATTTTTACGGGCATCGTATCTCATTCCGATGTGCCGCATTACATGGCGGCGGCGGACATTGCCGTTGTGCCATACCCTCCGATGGATCGGGAGATGTGGCTTTCGCCGTTGAAGCTTTTTGAATACATGTCTGCGGGATTGGCGGTGATCGCCTCGTCCATCGGTCAGATCGTGGATGTGGTGGAGGACGGCGTGAACGGGAGCCTCGTTCCGCCAGGCGACGTGAATGCGATGACAGTCTCATTCGAGCGACTGATCTCCGATTCCGACTTCCGTTTGAGTTTGGGAGCCAACGCGCGCGCCACAGCCGAACAAAACTTCTCGTGGGAAAGTTACCTCGCCCGTATCGAACGCATCTTCCAAGCCGTGATCGATCGCAAGCCCGTCAAAGACATCTAACGCCTCATTCCCAACGTTCACCTGCTTCCATGCCTGAAACCTTTCCCCTCGTCAGTATTATCATCCCCAATTACAACCATGCCCAGTACATCGAAGACGCGATTCACAGCGTTTTGAGGCAAACTTATCGCAACGTCGAAATCATTGTTGTGGACGATGGTTCGCGCGATAACAGCCGCGAGGTGATCGGCGCGTTCGGTGATACCGTTCGCGCAATTTTTCAACAGAACCAGGGGCTGTCTGCCGCGCGCAATACCGGTATCACCGCCTCGCGCGGGGAATTCATCGGCGTGCTCGATGCGGACGATATGTACGAACCCGACTTTGTCGAAACCCTCGTTACCGCGCTGCAAAGTCAGTCGGATGCCGACGGAATCTATTGCGGGTATCGGTTTGTAGACCATTTGAATCAACCGTTGCCGCAGATCGAAGCGCGCGAGATCGCGCCTGAGAAATTATATTGGGCGCTGGTGGATGGTAACTTCCTCGTGCCGGAATCGATGTTTGTGCGCAAACATTGCTACGATGCCGTTGGGTTTTTCGATACAACGTTGCGCGCTCTCGAAGACCTGGATATGTGGCTGAGGATCGCCAGCCGTTTTAAGGTGATTCATACAACAAAGATATTAACCCGTCATCGCATTTTGCCGGGCAGTATGTCCACCGATCCCACGCGGCAGTTCGAGAACCGCTTGCACGTGGTGAAAAAGAATTTCGGAGCCGAACCAGCCCCCACTGGGGAATGGAGCGGGGATCAACGTCGCGCATTCAGCCGCGCTTATCTCGTATCCGCTGTGGAATATCTTCAGGTAAAGAACGACATCCGCGCGTTTGACTGTCTGCGTTCGATGGCGATCGCGCAACCTGCCTTGCTGGCGCGCGTGGAAACATTTTACGAGTTGGCGTGCGGCGATCAGCCGAAGGGGTATCGGGGCGAATTCGCATCGATCAACCTCGAGAAGAATGCGCGCGTAACGCTGAGGCTGTTGGAGAAGTTGTTTGCCGATCATGAATTGCGGCTGACAGAGTTCAAGCGACTTGCATACGCCAACGCGGAATATGCCTTTGGTTTGCTGGCTTATGGACAGGGCAATACCCGCGCGGCGCGGCGGCATTTCCTCGGCGCGTTGCGTTTTCAGCCAGCGCTGATTATGGATCGCGCCTTTGTTGGATCACTATTGCGTTCTTTCCTTGGCGCAAGGTTGATCCAATCCCTGCGGCGCATGCTGGGGAGATCGAAGTAATGCGCATTTTGTTTGTCTCCAGCCAATACCCGCCCTACGAGCTGGGCGGATACGAACAACTCTGCCATGAAGTGACGCGCGAACTGCTCGCGCACGGACACGCCGTGAGCGTTCTTACCAGTCGCTATGGGATGCAATCGGAAGAAGAAGCGCGCTCAGGAAATGTGTCTCGCACACTGCGCTTGATGGCGGATATTCATTATTACAAGCCGCTCGATTTTTTCTTCAAACTTCCCCGGCAAGAAAAAGAGAACCTGGCTGAATTAAAAAATGCCATCGACGTGTTCAAGCCCGATGTGGTCATGTTCTGGGGGATGTTTGCCATGTCGCACAACCTGCCGTATTGGGCTGAACAATGGATGCCGGGTCGCGTGACGTATTACATGGCGTCGTATTGGCCCACCGATGAAGATTTGCATCTCGCCTACTGGAAGTCCCCGGCGAATCGACGGATCACCGAAGTATTCAAACGGGTTCTCCGGTCGTTTGCGCTTGCGCGACTCAAACGACAAGGGTATCCGCCGCGTCTCAAGTTCGATCATGTCATTTGTTGCAGTGAATACGTGCGCGATACGCTGGTGAACGCCGGTAAATTTCCGCCGCGCGCGTCTGTCGTCTATGCGGGAGCCGACCCCGCGCCGTTTCAAAATCTCGCGCAAAAGAAGAAATCCACCAAGACGGGTCATGTGACCCGTTTGCTTTATTTCGGCAGGCTGGTGCCCGATAAAGGCGTGCATACGGCGATCGAAGCGTTGGGCTTGCTGGCTCAAAAAGGATTCACCGACCGGGTGGAATTGACCGTTCTGGGCGACGGGCATCCCGAATATAAAAAGTACCTGCAACAGCGGGTTACGGATTTGGGGATCGAAAACATCGTTCACTTCTCCGGCAAAGTTGCTCGTGAAGAAATCCCCGCCATGTTGAAGGACTTCGATGTATTCCTGTTCACATCCACATGGCCCGAACCATTTGGGCGCACGATCGTCGAAGCGATGATGGCTGGGCTGGTGGTCATCGGCTCCAATGTGGGTGGGAGCCGCGAGATATTCCGCCATTACGACAAGAAGATGCTGTTCGAGCCGGAAGACGCGCAGGGACTCGCCGAGCGGATCGAGCGCGTCCTTTCGGACCCCGAGCTGAGCCGCCGATTGGTAAGCGTTGGCCGCAAACTTGCATCAGAGCGATTCACCATCCAGCAGATGACAAACGGCATCGAACTCTTTCTGAAACAAATTGGCCCCGCGGGAAGCCCCTGATGAGAATTTTGTTTCTCACCAACTTTTATCCGCCAGCCAGCCGCGGCGGATACGAGCAATGGTGCCAGGAAGTGGGCGATGGGTTGCGAGCGCGAGGACATGAGGTAACTATCCTGACCAGCGCGCACGAACGGGATAACCTGAAATCTCCCGATCCGCGTTGGGTGCGGCGCGAACTCCACCTCGAAATGGAACTTGCATCGCTGAAAAATGCGCTGTGGTTCTTTACACGCCGAAAAAAGCGGGAGCAAGAAAATCTGTCCCTGCTTCGCGAAACCGTAAGCGACACGAAACCGGATGCCATCCTTATTTGGGGAATGTGGAATTTTCCCCGGTCACTACCCGCCCTTGCCGAGGCGCTCATGCCCGAGCGAACGGTCTACTACATGGGCGATTACTGGCCCACGCTCCCGAGCCAATACGAAAATTATTGGAACGCATCCCCGCGTTCGTTGATTACAGGCTTGCCAAAATTATTGTTAAAGCCGATCGCCCGGGGCATTGTAGCGCGAGAGGAAAAGCCGCGCCTTCGTCTTCGCCGCGTACTCTTCCCGTCCGATTTCATGCGAAAAGAATTTGCTCAATTAGGAATCATCTCAACAGATGGACGCGTGGTTTTTGGGGCTGTCGATACCGCTCCTTACCTGGAAGACAGGCAAACGTCGAAGAAACATGAAAATGTCTCATTGTTGTACGTTGGACGGCTTACCCATGAGAAAGGCGTTCACACCGCAATTGAGGCTGTGACGCATCTCGTTAGCAAACATAAAATCTCCAACCTGAGTTTGACGATTGTGGGCGACGGCGAACCGGGCTATGTCGACTCGCTTCACAAGATGGTCGATCGCGCCTCCCTCGCTTCGTTCGTGACGTTTCTGCCTGCCCAGCCCAAGGAAACGTTACCGGCGCTTTACCGGCAATCCGATATATTTTTGTTCACTTCCATCTGGCAGGAACCGTTTGGAAGGGTGATCGTGGAGGCGATGGCTTCCGGGTTGGCTGTTGTAGGGACGGCGGTTGGCGGCGCGGCGGAGATGCTCGTCCATGACGAAAACTCACTCGTGTTCGAGGCAGGCGATTCGACCAGCTTGGCACGGGCGTTGCAACGGCTCATCGAATCGCCTGCGCTGAGGGAAAAACTCGGAAGCGCCGGGCGCGAAACCGCGCGAAGCAAATTCGACCTGCGCCGCATGACCGACGAGGTCGAACTTTACCTCCGATCATTGATCAGCTGATGAAAATCCTTTTTCTCTCCCGTTGGTTCCCATACCCGGTGAACAATGGCTCCAAAGTGCGCATCTACAATCTTTTGCGCGGGTTGAGCCGGCATCACGATGTGACCCTGTTGAGTTTTGTAGACCAGACCGGCGGGCGTCCTGAAGCGTCCGAAATCCGTAACCTTTGTTCAGATATTGTCGTCCTGCCATGGAAGGAGTTCGAGCCCGGCGCATGGCAGGCGCGCCTCGGGTTTTTGTCTGTGAAACCGCGCTCGGTGATCGACACTTTTTCAGCAGAGATGGCGAACGCGATCACGACAGCCATCTCGGGACAGAAGTTCGATCTTGTGATCGCGTCTCAATTGCAAATGGCGGCATACTATCCATACTTTCGAGGGGCTCCGGCATTGTTCGAGGAATTAGAGATCGGCTTGTTCCATGATCGCGCATTTTCTTCGGATGGCAAAATTCGCCCTCGCCATGCGCTGACCTGGTTCAAGTACCGGTTGTATCTTTCACGGCTTTTGGATGAGTTTCGATCCTTCACAGTTGTTTCCGAAGCCGAGCGTAGTTTAGTGGCGAAAAATTTCCCCCGGCACAAAGATCGGATCGAAGTCATTCCCAATTGCATCGATGTCGGCGAATATGCAAATATAGAGAGAAAGAAGCAGGCAAATACCGTCATCTTTACGGGTCCGTTCAAATACCGCGTAAATTACGAAGCCATGCTTTGGTTTGTCGGCAAAGTTTTTCCTTTGGTGTTGCAACAGATTCCCGATGCAAAACTGACGATCACCGGCGACCATGAAAACCTGCCTCTTCCGTCCAATCAAAATATTATCCTCGCGGGGTACGTGGAGGATATCAAATCCTTGATCGCGTCATCCATGGTCGCCATTGCCCCGCTCCAGAGCGGGGGAGGCACGCGGTTGAAGATTCTGGAGGCGATGGCGGTCGGGACGCCGGTGGTGGCAACCTCCAAAGGCGCGGAAGGGTTGGACGCCCAAACCGGTGAGCACCTTTTGGTTACAGATGAACCGAAAATGTTTGCATCCTATGTTATAAATTTGCTTCAAGACCGGGCGCTTCACGAAAAGATTTCAATCAATGCAACCGCGCTGGTTGCCGAAAAATTTAATTGGTCGAAGGTGATGCTCAAGTTTTTTGAGTTGATTAAAGAGATTGCCGACAGGTAATCCCTTTTGATTTTTTTCTTTTTCTTTTCCGCCACGCCATGAACCCCTGGCACATGGAAGCGGACCACTGTTGAGGAGCTATGATGAAGATGGGCTTTCGTTCGATTCTGTCCGTGTTGTTTATTCTTGCCATTGTCCTATCGCAATTTGTGATCTTGTCATCTGCCGGCGCGGCGTGCGCGGGAGTGGTGTATGTGGACGCTAACTCCACCGCTCCAAGCCCGAACGGGTGTAACTGGTCTACCGCCTACTCAAGCCTGCAAGATGCTTTAGTGGCTTCATCGAATGGCGACCAGATCTGGGTGGCGGGTGGAACGTACTATCCTGATCAAGGCGCCAGCCAGTCAAACAATGACCGTAATAGTTCCTTTGTGTTGAAAAACGGCGTTTCGGTGTATGGCGGTTTTACCGTAGGAAACACTCTTTTGAGCCAGCGGAATTCCAACCCGGCTACGAATGGCACAGCGCTGAGCGGCGACATTGATCAAGTTGCGGGCAACGCCGGGAATGCCTACTCGGTGGTCACCGCGAACGGCGCGCTCACTGATACATACGTGTTGGATGGGTTCACCATTACCGGCGGCAACCAGAATTCGGGGAGCGGCGTCGGCGGCGGCATATACATCCAGAACACCAGCCCGACGCTTCGCAACCTCCTCATCACAGCGAACAATGCCAACGGACGCGGCGGCGGAGTCTTCATTATTTCCACCTCAGGTGTGGAAGCCAATTACAGCCGCGCCTCCTTTACGGATATCACGGTCAGCAATAACACGGCGGGCATCGGCGGCGGCGTGTACGTGCAAAATGGAAGTGTGTCCATCACGCGGGTGAAATTTATCGATAACGTCGCCACATTTGCCGCTGGCGGTGGTTTGAATCTTCAGACGCTGGGTGGTCCCGGCGTGGATGAACCCAATCTCCCAACCTTGGTGGATGTGGTCTTCACAAATAATTCTGCGGTAGGCGGCGGAGGGCTGTTTAACAACAATAGCCAAACCACGCTTGCTCGCGTGACATTCAACGGCAATACCGCTACCCGTCGAGGCGGAGGTATTTTGAATGAATATGCCAGTCCGATCTTCACGAATGTGACCTTTAGCGGGAATACCTCGTTTGAAAGTTCGGGCGTCGCGCCGTGGGGTGGCGGCGGCATCCTGAATATCGATGGCGATCCGATTTTTAATAACGTTACATTTACCGGCAACAACAGCGTCAACGCTTCCGGCACGGCGGGAGGCGACGCGATGCTCAACTTGACGGGTAGCGCTCCACAGATTACCAATAGCATATTGTGGGCAGATGGCGGCACGAACGACGAGATCAAGAATGATGGAACCAGTTCCGCCACCGTGACGGACAGTGTCGTTCAGGGTGGTTGCCCAGCCAGCGCGACTTGCACAAATCTGATCATGACCGATCCGCTGTTAGGCGCGTTGGAAGATAACGGCGGATTTTCAAACACACACGCGTTGATTGCGGGGAGTTCAGCCTTGGATTCTGCCGGCGTGAACAGTGTCTGCGCAAGCGAAGATCAACGCGGTGTTACCCGTCCGCAAGGCGCCGGATGCGATATGGGCGCTTTTGAATATGCCATGCCGGGTACCCCGGGCCCATCTGCCACGCCTACCTCAACAGCGGTCAACACTCCGACGAACACGCCCCAGTCCACCTCGACACCTACTTTTACACCGGCACCCACTCAAACTGCAACCAGAACGCCCACCAACACAGCGACAAGCACACCATCGCCTTTCTTTAATATCGGCGAAACAACCGTCCTTGGCATATCCTATTCTGGCGCTGGTAACCAACTAGTAGCGCAGCAGGTGACTCTGTCGCAAACTGCGACAATTCAAAGCCTAAGTTACTATGTGTCCACAGCGGGTGGACAGTTACGGCTGGGCATCTATAGCAATTCCGGGAGCGCGCCGGGAACATTAGTGGCACAGACAGCCGCTTTCACCCCGGTCGTCGGGTGGAATACACAGGCGGTCATCATGCCGACTTCGCTTCTCGCCGGAACATATTGGCTGGCATTCCTGCCTCAGAATAACACCCTGACAGGTCGTATGACGTACGCAGGGACCGGGCGTTATTACGGCTACACCTTCGGATCATTACCGACAACTTACTCGGCTTCCTCCGCTTCGGGCGCATTCCGCTTTTCTTTTTATGCCACCTTTGCGCTTGGCGCCGCGCCAACAAGCACACCCACAACTGTGCCGACAATAACGAATACCCCAACGCATACCTCAACACCTACCCGCACATTCACGCCGACGATCACCAACACGCCAACATACACGCCTACGGCAACATTCACTCCCTTGTTTACTGCCACACCGTCCAATACAGCAACAAGGACCTCGACTCCTACGGCGACAAGTATCCCGACAAATACTGCAACATTTACTCGTACTCCAACGTCGACAAATTCGCCCACACCCACGTCAACATCTCCGGGCGGGACGCCCATCACCATCGGCGAAACGAGCGTTCTGACAACCCCGTATTCCGGCATGGGAAATCTATTGATCGCCCAGCAGGTAACGCTTTCGCAAAGCGCGACGATACAAAGCCTGAGCTACTATGTATCCACGGCAGGAGGTCAATTACGATTGGGAATTTACGCGAATAACGGAAACGCTCCCGGCGCCCGTCTTGCGGAGACTGCCGCATTTACTCCAACCACTGGGTGGAATACTCAACCTGTGTTGACGCAAACTACACTACCCGCTGGAACATATTGGCTGGTGTTCCTGCCGCAAAATAATACTCTCACAGGGAGGGTCGCATTATCGGGTTCGGGTCGATACTATTCTTACTCTTTTGGCGCGCTTCCCGCCACATATTCCACATTATCAACATCGGATGGCTTCCATTTCTCGATGTATGCCACCTTGTTGGTTCCCTGAACGCCAACCTGCGATGCAAGATCAAGGATTGGCATATCAACGATATGTTCTGAGTCGAACGTAACCCCATTGTGTGGATTCCCGTCCTGTGGACGGATCCATCAACCGGCTTTCATACCCAGTCGCGGCTGAACGGATTGATTTATGCTTGTCATCCTGCTGTGGCTGGGTATTGAGTTAAAATAGCATCCTCACACGACTCATGAATATCAATTTCAACCTAAAATTCCTCACCATAGACCGGCAGGTTACGATTTCCCGGCAAACGTTTCAATACAGCGTTGGCTTATTGACCATTCTTATTACAGTCGCCGCTTCATTTTGGGGAACCGTGAACGTGTTGGTTATCGCTCTGGCGGCGATTGGGGGAGTGGTTGCCCTGGTATTGTTATTGCGCTATCCGTTATTGGCATACATTTTTTTAATGCCCGCGGGGATGTTTGTCCCGTTTTCAGGCCCCGGCGGCGTTAATGCCTCGGTCTTGTTGGTTGTTCTGATGTCTGTCTTGTGGATCGGGAACATGTTCATCGTGAACCGACGGTTTGAGTTCGTGCGATCTTCGGCTGTGCGCCCTGCCGTTATTTTTATGATCGTTTGCGTGGTCGCATTCGGTATGGGGCAGGTTTCATGGTTTTCCCTGGCAACGCAAGCGCCATTCGATACGCAATTGGGCGGCTTTGCCATCTACTTTTTCTCGCTGGTCATGATGGTGATGACCGGGAACATCATCAAAGATATCCGCTGGCTGAAGGCGATCATCATCGCGTTCGTTGCCTTGAGCATGATATACGTTCTCGGCAGGGTGGTCGAATGGTCGGGCATCGATTCGATCTTTGAAAATGGATTTATTGCCAACAGCATGCTCTGGACGTGGCTGGTGATCTTACCGCTTGCCCAGGCGATGTTTAACCAGGATCTTAAAAAAACTACCCGCATGTTCCTGTTAATAATCGTCGCGTTGACTTTGTTCGTTGCGATGATCCAAACGCGCGATTGGAAATCGGGCTGGGTGCCAGCCATGGTTGGTGTCGGCGTTTTGGTGGCGTTGAAATTCCCGAAGCTGGCTTTTGCCTCCATCCCATTTGCGTTGATCGGCGTAGCGTATCTGGCGCAGGATTTGATATCCACCGACCAATACAGCTGGGGGACGCGCGTGGATGCCTGGGTTGTTGTTTTGGATATCAGCCGCGCCAATCCGCTCTTGGGGCTTGGTTTCGCCAACTATAACTGGTACGCGCCTTTGTTCTCGTTACGCGGGTATCACATCCGTTTTAACTCACACAGTCAGTTTGTGGATATTATCGCCCAGACCGGCCTGGCTGGCTTGGTCTGCTTTATCTGGATATTGTATGAAGTGGGGGCTCTTGGCTGGAGATTATCGCGCGAACTAAAAGATGGTTTTGCGAGGGCTTACGCTTATGGCGTGTTAGCGGGCGTGGCGGCATGCGTGATGGCGGCATATCTGGTAGATTGGCTTTTGCCGTTTGCCTACAACATCGGCTTGGATGGGTTCCGCGCCAGCATCTTGCCGTGGATCTTCTTTGGGGGCCTGGTCGCCATCGAACAAATGCGCAAGGAAAATAAACTTACCTAATACGGGAGGCTTGCATGGAAGAATTGATTGGATTGATCCCCGCCGCGGGGAAGGGAGTTCGGCTGGGTTTGCCGTATCCGAAAGAGTTGTACCCTGTGATTCGGAATAATCATTACAAACCCATTTCTCAATTTGTTGTGGATAATTTAACGAACGCGGGCTTGAAGCATATCGTGTTCGTGGTCAATGAGACCAAGCATCAGTTGATGGGGTATTTCGGAAGCGGTCAACGTTTCGGGTGCGATATCAGTTATGTGGTGCAGGAGGTGGTGGAGGGGAAGACGAAGTCTACCTCGCCTGGTCTCGCGCACGCGTTGGATTCGGCGTATCACCTCATCAAAGGGAAGACCGTCTTCTTTGGCATGGCGGATACGTTGATGAAGCCGAACGATATTTTCAAGCGCGTCTATGAAGCCGCCTCGCCCGACGATGATGTGTTGTTCGGCATGTTCACCACGGAGAGACCCGAAAAATTTGGCATGGTAAACATGAACGGCGATTCGCGCGTCAGTGAAATTGTGGATAAGCCGAAACAAACCGATCTCACCGAAATGTGGGGTTGCATCGTGTGGCGCCCGAAGTTTACCGAGTATTTGCACAAATGCGTTTACGAGGAGGGCATCTCCGATTTTGCGAAGATCATGAACGACGCCATCGCGTTGGGGATGAAGTTCAAAGGCGTGCACATGAAAGACGGCGCTTACATTGACCTTGGAACCTACGAAGAGATCGCCGACCTCGATCGAAAGCATCGGGAGGAGTAGATGATTCAGGAAACTGCGACCAGGTCGAACGTCGAGAAAAGAAGCGAAGAGTCAGTCGTGGATATGTCTATTGTGTTGGTGTGTTGGAATAACAAGGCATATCTCGATCCGTGTTTGAAATCCTTGTATGATGGCGGGCTGAAAAGTTCGTTCGATGTTGTCGTAGTGGACAATGGCTCGACGGATGGAAGTCAAAAAATGCTGGCGGAGAAGTACCCGCAAGTGAAGTTGATCCAGAATGCCGGGAACGTCGGGTTGGGCAAAGCAAGCAACCAGGGGATCGAAGCGACGAACGGGCGTCATGTATTATTGCTCAACAACGATACTCTTGTGAACGCTCCCGCGCTCGATGTGCTGGTGGAGTACCTGGATGCTCACCCCAAGGCTGGCGCGACGGCGGGGAGGTTGTTGAACCCGGATGGTTCGTTCCAATCGGGGTTTGCGCCGTTTTCAACTTTGCTTGAGGAATTTTTGATCGTGACGCATATTGGAGAATTGCTGTGGGCGGGCTATCCGTCGCATGGCGATGCGCAAGAGATCAAAGAGACGGGCTGGATGAGTTCGGCGTGTTTGTTGGTGCGGCGCACGGCGCTCGATCAGATCGGGCTACTCGATGAAGGCTATTTCATTTACGGCGATGAAGCGGATCTGCAATACCGTTTAAACAAGGCCGGCTGGAAGGTTGTGTTTCTGCCGAATTCCTCCATCGTTCATTTCGGCGGCAGGAGCATGGATCGCTGGAAGCGGCGCAAGATGGTCTACCGCGGCAAGATGATGTTCTACAAGAAGAATTATGGTTTTGTAAGCGCTTTTTTCCTGCGCGTGTTGTTCTTCTTTATGAGCCTGGTGAAACTACTCGTGTGGGTGGTGGGCTTCGTGATCCCATCGAAGAACGACCAGGCGAAGAAGGAATTACGCTCGAACATCGATGTGATGGCGTTGTGCCTTAATTTGAAGTGAGCATTACCATTTTTTGAATTCAAGCCACAGGGATCGCGGAGCGCGCTGAGTTTATATTCTCAGAATCTCTGCGGACTCTGTGGCAAAATTTTAATCACCCCTATGAACATACTTTTCTTAACCCAAATTGTTCCCTTTCCCCCGGATGCGGGTCCCAAAGTGAAGACCTGGCACGTTTTACGATTTTTAGCGGGGCAGGGACATTCTGTAACTTTGGTTTCCTTCGTTCGTCCAGAAGAAGAGCCGCACCTGCCCGCTCTGGCTGAAGTTTGCGAGGCGGTTTACTCGGTGCCCATTCGGCGGTCGCGGGCGGCGGATGCCGGGTTTATGATCCGCAGTTATCTTACCGGGCGCCCGTTTCTTGTCGAACGCGATGATCTGCCAGCCATGCAGGAGAAAGTGAGCGCTCTGGTACGACAGGGCGGATTCGATTTCATCCACGCCGACCAGTTGACGATGGTACAGTTCGGGCTTCGCGCCGCGCAAACCGCGCCGAAGAAAAAACCAAAAGTTATTTTCGACGCTCACAATGCCGTTTGGTCCATCGTCGAACGGATGCGCGAAAACGCGCGCTGGTTCTTGAAACCCATCCTCGCCGTCGAGGCGAAGCGCGTCAAGCGTTACGAAGGCGAGTTACTCAAAACGGTCGACCATGTTCTGGCAGTGACGGATGTGGACCGGATCGGGCTCGAAGAAGCGTTGCACTTTTCAACAATAAAACCCGGCGACAAACTTGCGCCGATCTCCACGATCCCGATCGCGGTAGATACGCAACAGTTGACACCGGTCAAGCGCAAGCCTGCCTCGAACAATATTGTCACCCTGGGCACTCTGCATTACCCGCCCAATGCGGATGGCATCCGCTGGTTTTTCAACGAGGTCTTCCCGCTGGTTCAAAAACGAGTTCCAGAGGCAACGCTGACCATCATCGGTAAAAACCCGCCGCAGGATTTTCTCGAATTTCAGGCGCGTAATTCGGGGAGTGTGAACGTAACAGGCTATGTTCCCGAACTGGCTCCGTATCTGGCGGAGAGCGCGCTGATGGTTGTCCCTGTGCGCGCGGGGGGCGGAATGCGGGTGAGGATCCTCGAAGCCTTTGCCTACGCCATGCCGGTGGTCACCACCACGATCGGGCTGGAAGGCATTCAAGCCGAGTTAGAAAGCGATGTGATCGTCGCCGACAAAGCGGACGATTTTGCAAACCGGGTCATCGAACTCTTAGAGAACCCATCCTTGCAGGAAAAACTATCCGTCAACGGACGGAAACTGGCAGAAACGAAATATGACTGGCAGGCGGCTCTCGCCGCCATGAAAAAGATTTACGAAGAATGATACAAACCTCGAACAACAATATCCTGAGAAAGATTGCCGCACAGCCATTGCCGTTCATTATGACGGCGGCTGTGCTCTTGCGCGTGGCGATGGCGTTTGCCATGGGAGATACCGTCGTGGCTCTGCCCGGCATCTTCGACCAGGTCTCGTATCACAACCTTGCCTTGCGCGTCATCGGCGGACACGGGTTTTCCTTCGGCGAATTATGGTGGCCCATCACGCCTGCCGACGCGCCCACCGCGCATTGGAGTTTCCTCTACACGCTCTACCTCTCGTTGATCTATGTTCTATTCGGTCCGCACCCGCTCGCCGCGCGAATACTGCAAGCGGTCATCGTTGGCGTGTTGCACCCGTACATCACCTTTCGTATCGGTGAAAAACTTTTTTCCAAAACCATCGGGCTGGTTGCGGCGGGTATCGCCGCTGTGTATGTCTATTTTTTCTATTACGGCGCGGCGCTCATGACTGAACCGTTCTACATCACCGCCATTTTATTCTGCCTATATTTTGGAATTCGATTATCTGAAAACGTGGACAGGAAACTCGATACCAACCTCGGCGTCTCGTTGGGCGTCTCTCTGGGCATCATCGTATTACTGCGGCAGGTTTTTCTGCTTTTCATCCCCTTTCTGTTTCTTTGGATATGGATCGTTCGCTTCCGCCGCCGGGTCGAGTTGCCTCTGCTTCCCAGCCTGGTCTCCATCGTGCTGACGATCGCCTTCATCCTGCCAGCCTCGTTATACAACTACGCGCGCTTCGATAGATTTGTCCTGCTCAACACCAATTCCGGGTATGCCTTCTTCTGGGGTAATCACCCCATTCACGGGACGAAATTCATCCCCATCCTGCCCACTGAGACCTATCAAGAAATGATCCCCGAGGAAGTCCGTCACCTCGACGAAGCCGCGCTCGACCAGGAACTCCTCAAACGCGGCATCCGGTTCGTCACCGACGACCCCGGACGATACCTGTTGCTGTCATTGAGTCGTATTCCGCCTTATTTCATGTTCTGGTATTCATCCGATTCGTCCACGCTGAGCAACATTTCGCGCATTGGCAGTTTTGGGCTTTTCCTGCCGTTCATGCTGTATGGTTTGTGGTTGAGCGTTAAAGCGAAAACCGGTGAACAGGGGAACCGTTTTCTCAACCTGCTCTTCTCGCCACAGGGACTCTTCATGCTCTTTGCCATCGTCTACTCCGGCGTGCACATCCTCACATGGACGTTGATCCGCTACCGTTTGCCGGTAGACGCCGTTTTGATCCCCTTTGCCGGGCTGGCACTGGTGGAACTTGCCCAGCGCATCTTGAAGACCCGGCCTCAATTACTCCGACAATTTCAGAGGACGCCATGAAAATCATTTCGGTCGTCGGGGCGCGCCCCGAATTCATTCAAGCAACGCCGGTGAGTCGCGCGCTTCGCAAACATCATCGCGAAATCCTCGTCCACACCGGTCAGCACTACGACTACAAAATGTCGCAGACCTTTTTCGACGAACTCGGCATCCCCGCGCCCGACTACAACCTCGAAGTGGGTTCCGGCTCGCACGCCGGGCAAACAGCCGAAATCCTGGTGCGATTCGAAGAGATCGTCCTCAAAGAACAGCCGGAGGTGATCATCGTCCGCGGCGATACGAACTCCACGCTGGCGGGCGCGCTCGTCGCGAGCAAACTGCACATCCCAACCGTTCACATCGAAGCGGGCGAGCGTAGTTTTGACCGCCGCATGCCCGAAGAGATCAACCGACTCGTTGCCGACCAGCTATCCTCCGCCTATTTTTGCGTAAGCCAAACTGCCGTGCGGCAACTCGCCAACGAAGGCATCACAAAGAATGTTTATTGGGTGGGAGATGTGATGCTGGATGCGAACCTCGCCAACCGGCCGCTTGCGCGAAAAAAATCGACGGTTCTTTCGGATCTGGGACTTGCCCCCGCTTCGTACAGTTTGGTCACCGTCCATCGCGCCGCCAACACCGACGACCCCGCGCGCCTGACCAATATCGTCCACGCCCTGAGCCAAGTCGGCGAGACGGTAATCTTCCCCGTCCATCCGCGCACGCGCGGCGCGCTCGAAAAACTCGACGCGCAATTTGGCGACAATGTCCGCTTGATCGAACCGGTCGGCTATTATGACATGATGGTATTGGAAGAGAATGCGCGCCTGATCGCCACCGACTCTGGCGGCGTGCAACGCGAAGCCTATTTCATGCAGAAACCATGCCTCACCCTGCGCGACGAAACCGAATGGACGGAGACCGTTACCGCTGGTTGGAATAAACTCGTCGGGGTGGATGTGGATACGATCGTCCATGAATGGAATTCGTTCACGCCGCCCTCCGTTCAGCCGCCCATCTTTGGCGACGGCACAGCGGGCGAAAAAATCGCGGAGACCCTTGGGCAAATCCAACTGTCCGTGCATGAAGATCGCGTACTGGCGTAATCAACTTTCACAGAAGATTTGAGACTATGAATCAGACATCACAGCAACACATCGGCATCATCGGCGGCGGCATTATGGGAATCAGCCTCGGCTACTTCCTCTCGCGCCGCGGACTCAAAGTGACCATTTACGAAGCCTCGCCCGTATTGGGCGGATTGGCGGGTCCCATCACGCTCGGCGACGGAACTCAGGTGGATCGGTTCTATCACGCCATTTTATCCAGCGACCGCTTCCTCAGCGACCTGTGCAAAGAACTGGGCATCCACGACCAACTGCGTTACAAAGAGACCAAAACCAGTTTTTATTACAAAGGCAAACTTTACCCGATGAACAACATCATCGAATTCTTGAAGTTCCCGCCTCTGGGTTGGGTTGATCGCTTCCGGCTGGGACTCACCGTGCTTGCCGCGCAAATCGTCAAGGATTGGAAATCGCTCGAATCGGTCAGCGTTCAAAGTTGGTTGCTCAAGTGGGGCGGCGCCACGACCTTCCAAAATATCTGGCGCCCCATGCTGAAAGCCAAGTTCGATGGCGGCTTCGATAATGTGCCAGCCACGTGGATCTGGTCGCGGCTTGTGCGCATGAAATCGACGCGGGAGGGCGCGAATCAAAAAGAGATGGCTGGGCATCTGATCGGCGGGTACATCACCCTCATCAAAGCCCTGACAGACAAGATCGTGGAAGCGGGTGGGAGCGTCCTGCTCAAAACGCCCGTCAAAGAAATTGTGATCGAAAACGACAAGGCGGTGGGCATCCGCATGGCGAACGACGAGGTTGTGAAGTATGACAAAGTGGTGTGCACCATGCAGACCCCCGTCTTTCAACGCCTGATCCCCACCGCCGACCAGGCGTATCACGAATATCTCGGCAAGTCGGACTATCTCGGCATCATCGCTCCGTTACTTGTGCTGGATCGCCCGTTGACAGGGAACTGGACCGTGAACATCACCGATGATCGCTATCCGTTTACCGGCGTGATCGAGACGACTGCGTACATCGACCCCAAGTATGCTGGCGGCTATCACCTGGTCTATTTGCCAAAATACACCGCGCCCGGCAGTGAATGGCAGAAGAAGAGCGATGATGAGATCAAGCGTATCTGGCTTGAAAATTTAGAAGCGATGTTCCCAAGTTTCGACGCTTCCTCCGTTCGCTATTTCTTGATTCATCGAGAGCGTTATGTCGAACCATTACATGGCTTGAATGAGATCGACCTGATCCCATCGGTCAAAACGCCGATCGAGAATCTTTTCCTTGCCACCACGTCGCAAATTTACCCCGCGCTCACCAACGGCGAATCCGTTTCCCGTCACGCGCGCGAAGCGGCTGATATCGTCTCAGGAGCAAATGGATGAATTCAAACACAGTGATCATTGTGTCCGGACTGCCGCGTTCGGGCACATCCATGATGATGAAGATGCTCGAAGCGGGCGGGTTGCCGATCCTCACCGATAACCTCCGCGAAGCGGACGCGAACAACCCGAAAGGCTATTACGAATTCGAGCGCGTCAAAAACATGAAAGACGGCGACCTCGCCTGGATGCCGGAGGCTGTCGGCAAAGTGGTGAAGATCGTCACCGGGTTGATCACCTACCTGCCGCCTGAATTCAAGTACAAGATCGTCTTCATGCGCCGCGATCTCAGGGAAATCTTATCCTCCCAGAAGAAAATGCTGGGGCGGCTCGGCAAAGGCGACGATAACATCCCCGACGATAAGATGGCAAAAACCTATGAGGAACACCTCAAGCAGGTAAAAGGCTGGCTCGTGCGGCAGGCAAATATCGAAACGCTGTACGTCGATTACAACGCGATGGTCAACGACCCGACCGAATCTTTGCAAAAGGTCAGCGCGTTTCTTGGCGGCATGGATGTGCAAACGATGGCATCTGTAGTGGACCAGGAACTCTACCGCGAACGCAAAAAAGCGCTTGCATAAAAAGAAAGGAATACAAACATGAATCCAATTTTCCGATTTACCCGACTGCTCACCCTCATGGGGCTTTCCGATCCGTCGCAAGGACGCGGCTATTTGGGACCTGAAACCCTCATGCCCATCGCCTCTGTGCTGGCGGCAATCGCAGGCTTCTTCCTCATGTTCTGGCGAATCATCGTCAAATTTGTGAAGAAGGCCTACCGCAAAGCGCGCGGCATTCCCGAAGAACTTCCCCCGGATGTTGAAATCGAAGAAGCCGTCGAAGAAAAACAAGAGCAATAATTCTTTCGCCGATGAAAAAGGTCATTGTCATCGGGCTGGATGGATTCGAGCCGAAGATCGCCGAATCCATGATGGCTCGTGGTGAACTCCCCAACTTGATGCGATTGCGCGAACAGGGCGGATATACGCGACTCAAAACCACCGCCTCTGCCCAGACGCCTGTGGCTTGGTCCACCTTCTCGACCGGCACCAATCCCGGCGGGCACGGCATATTCGACTTCCTCACCCGTGACGCGAAAACCTACCTGCCACTGATGGCGTTGAGTCGTTACGAACAGAAGAACGCGTTCGTCCTGCCCAAAGTGGTCAACATGCGGCGCGGGACCCCGTTTTGGGATTTGCTCTCCGCCAAGGATGTGGAATCGACCATCTTGCGCATCCCATGCGCCTACCCACCGGACAAAGTGAAGGGGCGCATGCTCTCAGGCGTTGGCGTTCCCGACCTGCGCGGAGGATTCGGCACGCCCACGTTCTACTCCACACGCAAAGAGTTGCACACCGAGCAAAGCGAGAAGGTGGTCAACGTCAGCGTGGCGAATGGAAAAGTGACGACGTACATCATCGGTCCGCGCGACCCGAAGACGAAATCCGATCACAAGTTTGACATCCAAATCGAAATTCAGAAGTCTGAAAACAAGATCATCATCACCTCGCAAGGACAGCCTGACAAGCTCGAAGTGAGTTTGGGCAAGTGGAGCAAGTGGCTGAAGGTCAAGTTCAAAGTTGGGATGATGCAAACCGTGTCGGGCATTGTGCGCTTCAACCTGCGTCAACTCGAACCCGAATTTGAGTTATACGCATCGCCCGTCAATTTCGAAACCGAGGAACCGCTGTTCCCGATCAGTTCACCGCAGGAATATGCCCACGACCTGGCAATGAAGATCGGGCGCTATTACACCGCCGGCATGGCGGAAGACCACGACGGATTGAACAACGAACGATTCGATGAGGCGTCATACCTTGACCAGTGCCGCACCGTGTTGCGCGAACGCCGCAAGATGATGGAATTTGAATTAGGCAGATTCCAAAAAGGATTTTTCTTCTGCCTGTTCGACACTCCCGATAGGCTGGCGCACATGTTCTGGCGCTTTACCGAACTGAATCACCCCGCCAACAAAGGCGAGGATGTTTCGCGGTACGCCAAAGTGATCGAAGAACATTACCGCGAATGTGACGAGATCGTCGGCGAGGCAATGAAGCACGCCGACCCCGACACGCTCTTCATCGTGTTGAGCGACCACGGCATGAACTCGTTCCAGCGCGGATTAAATCTCAACACATGGCTTCACGATAACGGTTTCCTCGCTCTCAAGCCCGGTTTCACGCCGGGCGAAAGCGGCGACTTTTTTCAAAACGTGGACTGGGACAAGACCAAAGCCTTTTCACTGGGCTTGGGTTGCATCTTCCTCAACCGCAAAGGACGCGAAGCCAACGGCATCGTGGCGGATGGGGAGGCGGAATCTGTGCGGAGTGGCATCGTGGCGGGGCTGACCGGGCTGGTGGATTCCGACCGGGGAGCCGTGGCAGTTCGAAGTGTGGCGCGAAGCGAGGAAGTCTATCGCGGTCCCTATGCGAGCGAAGCGCCCGACCTCGTCGTCAATTTTTCCGAGGGCTATCGCGTCTCGTGGGATACGCCGCTGGGCGGAGTTCCGCATGGGTTGTTCGCCGATAACACCAAGAAGTGGGGCGGCGATCACGTCATCGATCCCGCGCTGGCTTCGGGCGTTTTGTTCATGAATAAAAAATTCAGCGCAGAGTCGCCGAGTCTGATGGATCTTGCGCCGACCATTCTTAACGCGTTCGGCGTCGCAAAGGGCGACGCCATGGAAGGAAGCGATTTAATACCATGAAAATTTTAGCGTTCGATTTACAAGGCGCAAAACGCGCCATGTTGCTTGCCGATGAGCGGCTCGAAAATTTGCGCCGCCTGATGGACATGGGTTGTTTTGGCGAGCTCGAAGGCAACCCGCGCGAATGGAACGTGCTGGCTCGCCACGAAGCGCACATATTGACGCTGGCTGAATTTCTCGCGCAAGCGGGGAAAGATGTCGCCATGTTCGATGAAGCCTCTGCATTGCAATCGAAACTTGTTTCCGGCGAATGGGACTGCTGTCAATTCAACGCTTCTTTTCCCAGTGACGGCGGCTCCGCCGATCTCTACCTTGACTTCGACCGCGGCTTGGGTGACGCGCTCCAACATTTGAGCGATGACACCCTGATCCTGGTGGTGGGGGAGTTGTGTTTTGTGCTTGTCGCGTCGAGCAATCCGATTGACGGATATCAGGATGGCTCTTCGCTCGATCTCACTCCGACGGTGTTGGAATTGGCTGGCTACCCCTTGCCTGCGAATATCGAGGGAAAATCGTGGGTGGCAGGCATGGAACTGAACCGCTCCTCCGGCTTATCCGATGATGAGCAGGCGATGCTCCGCGAACGGTTGAGCGGGTTGGGGTACATCTAGGTATAACCTGTCCGTCGGCGTTCTCTACCGCCGACGATGTATGGAACATTTTTATGAAAAAATTCGACACACAATTTGCGGTTGACATTCTCAAATACGCTCTGTGGTTTGGCATGATTACCGGCCTGGTGGAAGGCGTGTTGCTGTACGCATTGCAACGCTACGAACTCCTGCGCGGGCAGATCACCTATCTCGGTTCGGGTCCGCAAGTGTTGTGGGTCGCGCCGGTCTTCGATGCGTTGTTCTTTCTGCTCGTCGGCATTGGCGTGGCGGTCGTTGCCCAGTTTCTGCCGCAAAAGTTTGCAAAGCAGGCGGTCTTCTTTGTTTTCTGTTTCCTGGTTTTTTTCGGTTGGTTGCTGGTCTATCTTTCCGGCAGGTTGAATCCCGCCGCCACGGCGATCTTGGGCGCGGGCATTGGCTATCAAATATCCACGCTCATTGTTGCGCGTGAAAATCGATTTGCCCAGTTCGCGCAACGAACGTTCAAAATTCTTGCCGGAGTGACATTGGCATTGTTCATCCTGGTTCAAGGCGGCTTTTGGATTCGAGAACGTGTTGCAACAAGCAACCTGCCACAGTCGCAGAGGAGCGAACCGACGCCGAATATTTTAGTGATCGTGATGGACACCGTCCGAGCCGATCATTTGTCGCTTCAAGGATACGAGCGCGAAACCGACCCGACCCTCAAGCGCATCGCTTCCGAAGGCGTGATGTTCGAAAACGCCTATGCCGCATCCTCATGGACTCTCACCTCGCACGCCTCGCTTTTCACCGGTCGCTGGCCCTACGAACACAAAGCGGACGGCGGGCGTTACCTCGATGAAACCTACCCCACCATTGCCGAAGCGTTGACCGAACGCGGTTATCGCACCGGCGCATTCAACGGCAATTTTGAAACTGTTACCAGCCATTGGGGGTTTGCGCGCGGCTTCCTCCATTTTGAAGATTATTATCAAACTCTTCCGCAGTTGGCGGTCAGTTCTGTGTATGGGCGTTTCATGGAATATTACGTTTTCCACAAAGTATTCAACATGGAATTTTCGATAGATCGCCGTTGGGGCCCGAGCGTCAACCAATCCGCATTGGATTGGATCGATCAGGATGACAACAAGCCGTTCTTTGCCTTTGTCAACTACTACGACGCCCACGCGCCGTACATTTCGCCGGAGCGCGCGAAATTTTCGAACCTCCTCAACCCCGGCGGACTCGTCAACACCGATTGGACCACCGCCGATATTTACAACCCCAAAACGCCCGAGCAAGTGCAAGGCGAGATCGACGCATACGACGGCGGCGTCTATTACACCGACCAGCAGATCGACGCGCTGTTGAAAGAATTGGATTCGCGCGGCAAACTCGAGAACACCATCGTCGTCATCACCTCCGATCATGGCGAGTTGTTCGGCGAGCATGGCTTGTGGGAGCATCACAACTCGTTGTACAAGCCAGTTATCCATGTGCCGTTGATCGTGTGGTACCCAAAATCGGCGCCGCACAACCTGCGGATCGATACGCCGGTCTCGAACACATTCGTCCCTGCCATGTTATTGGATATGCTCGGCGAACCGGAGCAGACCACCTTCCCCGGCCCGCCTCTTTCCCAATTGTGGGCTGACCCGGCTGCGGCGGCGAATTTCCCCGACCCCATCGCGGAGATGGCCGAGTCGAGTTGGGTGAACCCGAATCACTTGTCGATTCGAGGCGACATGGTCACTGTGTTGTCTCCCGAATGGCAGTTCATCGCCCATGAGTTCAATGGCATCGAGTTGTACAATCTGAACGACGACCCGAATCAGGAAAACAACCTTGCCGGCGAGAATCCTGCCGCGCTGGACGAACTCAAGAATTACTATCTCGATCTGCTCGCCCAACTCGGCATGACGTGGCCCTACGACAATAAATAACCACCGGTCATACGACATATACGTCGCCTATTGCAAGAGCGACATAAATGTCGCATTACTTTTTTCTGAGATAAAACTTGAAAGATAGCTTCAAAGACTTCGCGCAGAAAACGCTCACGCTGGCTGTCACCTTCGGTCTGATCACCGGGTTGGGGGAGGGCATCCTGCTCTTCGGCTTGCGCCAGCTCGAACTGCTGACGTGGCGACTGCAAAACCGCGCCTATTGGTATGAAACGCTGTGGATCGCGCCATTGGTGGATGTGATCCTGTTTGCGCTGGCGGGATTTGCGCTGACCCTTATCGGCTTTCCGTTGCGAAAGAAAATCCCGGTCAATAAGATCAGCCTGTTTCTTTTATCGTTCCTTGCCGTGTTCGATTGGGTTTTTATAATCCTCTTCGGGCGCATTTCACTCGCGCCGATTTTGATTTTGGCGGCGGGAGCAAGCGTTCAGGTTTTCAATGCGTTGTCCAAACGTGAACAGGCTGTTGAACGGAGTTCTCAACGCAGTTTGAAATGGCTTGCGGGCGTGGGACTCGCCGTCTTTGTAATTGTCCAGGGCGGGGGTTGGGTGAACGAAAAAATGAAGACCTCCCAACTGAGGGATAACGCCGATGCGCCAAACATCATTGTGATCGTGGTGGACACATTACGCGCCGATCATCTTTCTTCGTACGGTTACGAGCGCGAGACGAGTCCGTTCATGGATGGTCTCGCCGCGGAGGGTGTCCGCTTTGAGAATGCCATCTCGCCTTCTTCATGGACCCAGCCCTCTCACGCCTCCATGTTGACAGGCCGCTACACCTACGAACATCAAGCTGAAACGCGGCCGCTCGATGACACGTACCCGACGATTGGCGAGGTTTTGCAAGCGCAGGGTTATCGTACCGGCGCGTTTTCGGCGAACACGCTCTTCTTCACCCGCCGTCAGGGATTTGGTCGCGGCTTTCTGCATTTTGAAGACAATTATCAGTCTGTGTCCGATGCGTTTCTCAATTCATCGTTATACGGCTATCTCTTCGATTACTATGGTTTACGCAAAGCCTTGAATTATGAAGGCGTTCCCACGCGCCGGCTTGCGCCGGAGATCAATCGGTCGGCGTTACAATGGATCGATCAAGGCGACCAGCCGTTCTTCGTTTTTATCAATTACTTCGATGTGCACGACCCATACACGCCGCCCGAACCTTATCTTAGTAAATACGGTCAGACCCAGGGCGGGCTGATCAACGGTTTCATCGAGCGTTACCACCCTGAATTGACGCCCGAACAACTGCAATCCGAAATTGACGCATACGACGGCTCGATCAATTATGTGGACGATCAGATCAGCGCGTTGTTTGCCGAACTTGAGTCGCGCGGCGAGTTGGAGAATACAATTGTCATCATCACTGCCGATCATGGCGAGTCGTTGGGCGAGCATGGGCTCCTCCAGCACAGCGCGTCGTTGTACCGGCAGGAGATCCACGTGCCGCTCATCGTGTGGGGAGCGGGAGTTCCCTCGGGTATTATCGTGGATACTCCTGTTTCGACAGCCAGCCTGCCGGTAACCATCATGCAATTGCTGGGCGCCAACGATGGCGCCTTCCCGTCTCAACCGCTGACGAAATTATTCGGCGGAAGCGTTCCGCCGGGTTGGGCGCAACCCATTTCAGAAGTGGCGCAATTTGACGGCGCGGCGGAACAAAACCCTACGACCTACGGAGAGATGAAATCGGTGGTGGGCGATCAATTGCAGTATATTGTCCATGAAGAATTTGGCGAGGTGTTATACAACTGGAGGGACGATCCGCAAGAACAGTCCAACCTTGCCAATGATCCGGCTTCGGCAAGCGCGCTCGATGGCTTTCGTTCGTACCTCGAAGGATTGATCGGCTCGCCGATTTTCAAGTAAGCATCTAGCTTGTCATGCCGAAGGATGCCTCGCGCCCCTCGGTATGACATCTCCCTCAAAATACTATGAAACGAAAAATCACTCGCAGAGACTTTCTCAAACTGGCTGGCGCGGGCGCGGCAGTGACTGCCGCGTTGGGCTATGGCGTTCTACGCGAATCGAACGGCGACCCCATCGTCGAGCGGAATCCGTACGTTAATCCCAATAGTTTGTTCACATCGGCGTTGGATGGTTCGGTCCCCATCCTTGTGGTCGTGAACCCCGAAGCGGAAAACAAGTTCGGCATCTTCCTCACCGAGATCCTGCGCGCAGAGGGAGTTAATTGTTTTCACATGGCGGCGTTATCGTCGCTTTCGGCGGATGTGATCGGCGCATACGATGTGATCCTGTTGGCAGAGACTCCGCTGACAACCTCGCAGATCGAAATGTTCGAAGGCTATGTGTTCAACGGCGGGGGTCTCGTCAGTTTGAGGCCGGCCGCAGGGCTTGAATCAATTTTCGGCTGGGAGAGAAGCGCAGGCTCGTTATCCGACGAGTATCTTGTTTATGATTCTGCCCATCCTGCCAACGGCGGCAGTAACCTATCGCTTCAATATCATGGGGCGGCAGATTTATACGAACTCACCAGCGGCGAGGGGGTGGCGTGGCTGTTTACGAAGAACGCTCCGTATGGAAAGCCCGCGATTGTGATGAATCGATTCGGCGATGGAACGGCGGGGGCATTCGCGTTCGATCTCGCCAAAAGCATCGCGTATATGCGGCAGGGAAACCCCGAACTTGTGAACCAGGATTTGGACGGGTTGAACGGCGCGCGCACGGTGGATATGTTCGTGGGTTGGATCGACCTCGAACGGATTCAGATTCCGCAAGCCGATGAGCAACAACGGATGCTCGTGAATATGCTGGCATATTTGAGTAAACGCCCGTTGCCGCGTTTGTGGTATTTCCCCGAAGATAAAAAGTCGGTATTGATCGCCACCGGCGATTCGCACAGCAACCCCGTTCCGTTCATCGAAGAAGTGTTGAAGATCGTGGACGATCGCGGGGGACACATGACCGTGTACTACGCTCCTCAGATCGTGGGCGATATCGGTCGCGCCGCCCGCTGGACTCGTTTCTGGCTGACCGATAATGTGCCCGTGATCTCCAACGCGCTTGGCGAAGAATTCGGGTCGCCCACGCCAGACTTGGTTGAATCCTGGCGCGCGCGCGGGCATGAGATCGCTTTGCATCCGTATGTCGAAACCGGGCTCGACGAATGGCAGTTATATTGGAAGGAATTTACCGGGCGAGGCTACGGGCCCGTGTCGCAAACTGTGCGCACGCATCGCGTCTTGTGGGCAGGTTGGATGGAAACCGCCCGCGTGCAAGCCATGCACGGTATGCGCATGAATTTTGATTATTATCATGTCGGTCCATCCATGCAAATGCCGAATGGCGCGTGGGTGAACGGTCACCTTACCGGCAGCGGCCGCCCGATGAAATTTATCGACGAGCAGGGGCATATCATTGACCTGTATCAACAACTCACGCAGGTTACCGATGAACACAACATCCCCATGGATGTGCCGGAGTGGGGCGGCTATGCCGGCTTGAGCGCGCAAGAGACGGTTGAAATTTCAAAATATCTGCTCGATCGCTCGGTCAAGTACGGCGACTACTGCGCCATCACCGGGCAATTCCACGTCGATCCCTTTCAACTCGGCGGCGACCCTGCACAGTCGGGGCGCATCTTTTTGGAGGGTACGCTGGATTACGCCAACGAACTCGGCGTGCCGATTCTTTCCGCGCAAGAGTGGTTGTGGTTTTCGGATGCCCGGCATGACTCTAACTTTGAAAATGTGACCTGGGATGCCGACGCTTCTTCCCTGACGTGTGAACTTGTTCCGCCCACCCAGCCTTTATCCACGCTGACGGTTCTCCTCCCCGCGCTCCACGCCGGGAAGCAACTTTCCACTGTGACTGTGAACGGTGTACCCACTCCCGCCAAAACCCGTCTAGTACTTGGCGGTGTGGAATATGCGCAATTGATCCTCCCCGCCAGCCGGCAATCGATACGATCCACCTATTCATAACGACCCCGAGCGATGGGGAGATAAAGCACAGTTTTTTCAGCCTTCGGAGAGATTATGTCACAATTCCTATCTACAAACCGAAAGACACTTCTTGCGACGCTTGGCATCCTGCTGATTTATTTCTTTGCGTTCCATAACCTCACGCGTTATCCCGCCCCGTGGTTTGATGAAGGCTCGCATCTGCACGTGCCGAAAACGCTGACGCTATACGGCGAGTACGCCGATATTAGCAGTGATGGGTTCCGTTATTACGGTCCCACCATTGGCGTCGGTCCCACGGTGATGCTCCCCATCGCGGCGGCATTCAAACTTTTTGGCATCGGCTTATTTCAGGCGCGGTTCGTGATGGCGCTGTACCTGCTGGCGGCATGTTACATCTTTTTCAAACTGGCGGAACATCTCTCCGGCAAGGCGGTCGCGTGGATTGCCCTGGCGCTGGTCCTATCCTCGCGGAGCGTGTTGTTTTTGGAATATGGGCGTCAATTGCTTGGGGAGGTGCCGGGCTTTTTCTTTCTGGCGCTCGCTCTCTATCTCTGGTTCGCCAAATGGAATGAAAACGATGTGAAACGGCTGGTGACCATCGGCTTATTCTTCGGGCTGGCGATGATCACCAAATATCAATACCTGCTCTTCCTCGCCCCAACCTTGATCCTCTCGTGGGGGCTGGATATCTTCTATTACAAAACTTCCTCGCACAAGAATTTTCTCATCCCCGGCATTGTGGCGGCGGGTAGTTTCGGCATCTGGCAGGTATTCACGTTGATGTATCTCGGTCCCGCCACGATGACCGAAAACCTGGCGCTCTTGCAAGCCTCTGCCGAAGGAGCGGCTTTCAATTTCAATCTTACGCAACTCGCCGCTAATGTGGGCGCGCTCAGTTCGCGGGCGGTCTATCTCGAAGCCTTGTTGCCTGCCTTGCTCTATGCCTTCTTCGTGTCCGCGCCCCGCACGCGCGAGGGACAAAAGTTCAGCGTGTTGTTTCTCATGATTGCGCTCAACCTTGTATGGTTCATTGTCGCCTCCATCGGCTGGATCCGTTACGCCTTCCTCGGGCTTACCCTCTCCAGTATTTTCATCGCCCGCTTCTTCCACAGCCTGACGGAGGGCTTTAACTTCGACTGGAGCGGCGGGTTTTTCCGTTCGTTATTCGATGTGAAGAACGCCGCCCGCCTTGCCCTGACCTTATGGCTGGTCGCCATCATCGCAATTCCGCTGGCAAAGACAGTTTCCGAGATCGCGTTTCCCGGTCCGAACAATGCCCAACTGATGGCAGACTATCTCAATGCCAATGTGCCGCAATCGGCGATCATCGAAACGTGGGAGCCTGAAATCGGCTTCCTGACAAACCATAAGTATCATTACCCGCAAAACGAATTGCTCGCGGTGGCTGTGAATCAGGTGTACTATGGCGGCGAGCCGGTGAGGGGTCGCTACTCTTTCGTTGAAACGGAAAATCCCGATTACATCCTTGTCGGCGAGTTCTCCAAATGGACGTTAATCTACCCGGTGGAATATGTTTTCGAAAATTACCAATGGGTACAGACGTTCGGAGACTATGATTTGTATCAACGGATCGAAAAGTAAACCATGCTGATTAAATTATTGATCCTGCTGGTATTCGGCGGGGGAATACTTCTCGGGCTTCGGCGAGAGTCGAATCTTTCGCGCATTTTTCTGAATCTGGTCGCCGTCTATGCGGGCGCGTGGATTCTATTCATGGCGTACCTGTGGGTCAACCATGTCAATTTCCCGTTGAACCTTGAAGCCATGGAGTTGACGGTCGTCCAACATTTTCAGCGCGCGGTTGCCGGTCAGCCGATATACGTCGAGCCATCGCCGGGTTTCGTGCCGCTGGCGTATGCTCCGTTCTATTACTATTTCTCGATCCCGTTTGCGTGGCTATTCGGGGCAAACCTCTTCACCCTGAGGCTTGTAGCCATCCTCGGCATGCTCGGCGCGGAGATCGTTATCTTCCTTGCGGTCAAAAAGGAAACGCAATCGGCATGGTGGGGAATCGTTGCGGTGGGTTTGTTCGCCGCCGCATATCGCGTGATGGATACCTACCTCGATAACGCCCATTCCGACTCGTGGCTATTATTCTGCGCGTTCTTGGGATGTTACCTGATCTCGTTGAACAAATCTCGCTCGGTAAATGCGCTGGGTGTATTGGTTCTGATCGCTTCGTTCTGGTTTAAACAACACGGCGCCTTGTTTGCCATGGGCGGCGTGCTATATCTCACGTGGCGCGATGGTTTGAAGAATTCCCTGCCCTATTGGGTTGTTGCCGGGGCGCTCGGACCTGTCCTTTACCTGCTTGCGCCCACGCTCTTCTTTGGTTCACTGTTTCATTATTACACTTTGACGGTGCCCAGCGGTTGGAGCCATCTCAACGTGGATGCCGTTGTACGCTACGTCGTTTTTATCGTAACAAATTACCCTGCCCTTGCCGGCATCGGCGTAGTTGCATCGTTGATCTATGTATTCAAACAAAAAAGCAAGGCGAGTATTTGGTATTTCACCCTGCCCTTTGCCTTGCTCAGCGGCTTTATGGGCGCTCTCGATCCCGGTTCGAACAACAATGTTTTTATCCCGATGGGCGCGTGGTTCATTCTTACAGGCGCGCTTGGCATGGCGGCGTTCCTCGGCGAATATCAAGTTGTTCGCAAATGGTCGCTTCATCTTGCGGCGTTGGGCTTATCTTTTGCCTTGTTCCTTTATAACCCGGCATCCGTGATTGTTTCTTCGCAAGCCGATGAAGCCTATCAGGACTTTATCGGGTATTTGAATTCCCTCGATGGACCCGTCTACGCTCCGTGGGTTGGGCAGTTGGAGGACGGTTATGCGTTCGCTCCCGCTGTCCATTGGGTGCCGATGGAGGATTTGGTTCGCGGTCCCGGCGCGGAGGATGAGGATGTGAGAATTGTTCAGGAATTATTGGACCCAGTCATACGTCCGGAGGGAACCGCCTACATCCTGACGAATTATCCGCTGGAGAACGATCCGCTTCTTTTCTTCCTTCTGGATGATTACCAACTTGTAACAGATTTGGGTGGCAGGTTTGCTGCGCTCTCCACATTGCCCAAGCGATATAACCTTGAGTATCCACGGTATTTATATCAGTACGCGCCATAGTATTTGCATCGGACCTCTTCATGGATTGGAAAGCGATTAATTTGAGGCGGCTTCTTGTCGTCCCGGCATTTTTTTCTCTGTTGGCATTGGGTATCTATAATCAACCTTATTACCCGGTGACTTGGTTTGACGAGGGGCTGGCGTTGCAGGGCGCGTTGAATTTGGTCAACCATGGGCAGTATGCCATGCGGTCTGTGGAAGGGTTTCGGACGCTTGATCAGCCGCTGATCGCAAATGGACCGGGCTTGATCATTCCGATCGCGATAATATTCAAGATCTTCGGCGTGGGGCTGTTGCAGGCGCGGATCCTTGCCGCAGTATTTTTTCTTGCGACAGCTTTGTTGTTTTTTCGTATCTCTTCCGCGTTGTACAGCGCGCCTTCCGCTTTGGTCTCCGTGTTCCTGTTGTTATCGATTCCAGATGAAGGGTTCTTGTTTTATGGCAGACAGGCTTTGGGCAATGTTCCCGCCCTGATGTATTTTTTTATCGGGTTTCTCTTCTTCCTTGCGCTTGGGAAAAAGAAACAGACGCGTTACGCAATTCTCTCGGGGTTGTTTTTCGGGCTGGCGCTGGTGACGAAGGGTCAGTATTGGATCTTCGTCCCCGCATTGGGTTTGGCGGTTGTTGCGGATTATTTTTATTACAAACAAATCCGACCTATTGATAGCATGATTGTTTTGTTTGTGATGTTTGCCTGCGCCGCCTTATGGCTTGGCGTTCAATACAAACTTGTCGGCGCGGAAAATTTTGACGCTCATGTTGCGGCTCTAGACTCGAGCGCGGAAGTGACCATCCTGGCGTTTCGACCGGGACGCATACCGGGAAATATATGGTACCTAATACGTTCTGGCTTTTTGTTTTTTGTGGGCCCTGGTTTGCTCCTATCATTTCTGGAAAGCCGCCAAAGAAACATGGTCGGGTTAGGGAAGTTCATGCTGGCTGTGTTCGTCACAGTCTGGGTCATTTGGTTTTGCTTTGCGTCGGTCGGATGGCCCCGGTACACGTTTGAGGCTTTTTCCATAGGGCTCGTTTTTTCTGGCGAGGCTTTTTATCGAATTTACTTATTTATCCGTAAGTCTTGGAACTTGAGAGAAAAACGTTTGACCTGGCAACAGATCCTCTTGCGCGCAAGTTCGCTCTTCCTTCTGGCAGGTTTTGCCTGGGCGGGAAACAGTTTGTTCCAGCAAGTACGGGATATTGATGTCAGGTACGATGCAACGCCCGAGAAATTTGCCGATTACATTGTTCAAAACCTTCCCGCGGATGCGGTGATCGAATCGTGGGAATGGGAGATTGATTTGTTGACGCCAGATCATACCTATCATCATCCTGCAAATCGTTGGGTCGACCTCAAAACCGCAGAAACGCAGTTTGGCGAGACGACAGGTGAGACATATGATCCAATGGCGTATCATCCAGAATATCTGATCGACGGTCCCTTTTCGAAATGGACCGGGATGTATACCGAGTTTTTGGCGGGAGGATGTTGTGTCTCTGTGGTTACTGTTGAAAATTACACGCTGTATAAAATCAATTATCGCGAGGAGTGAAAAGATTGCATATGAAACTATCCATTGTTATTCCCTGTTTCAATGAAGAGGATAACATCGAAAAACTGGGAACAGAATTCTTCCCTGTTGTCGAAAGCCTGATCGGAAGTACATTACCGGACGGCGGCGCTGTGACTTCTGTGGAAGTTGTTTTTGTTGATGACGGGAGTAAGGATGCTACGTATCACGCGCTTAAAACCGCTTTTGCCTCCCGCTCGAGCCAGAAACTACCGATTAAGTTTGAGAAGCACGAAGTGAATCGCGGACTTGGCGCGGCCATCCGCACAGGGTTGCAGGCTTCAACCGGCGAGATCATTCTCACAACCGACAGCGATGGGACTTATAAATTTGGGACCATCCCAGCCTTGTTGGCTTGCCTTCAGAAGAATGTGGATGTGGTGACCGCCTCGCCGTATCATCCGGAGGGGGAAGTGGTTGGAGTACCCGGGTATAGGATATTCCTTAGCAAAGGCTCGTCTCTTCTTTATCGAATTTTGTTGAACTGGAACATCTACACTTATACGGCGCTTTTTCGAGGGTATCGTCGCAGAGTGGTCGAACAAGTGCAATTCGAGGCGGATGATTACCTTGCCGGGACCGAGTTCATGGTCAAAGCCATGCTCAAAGGATTCAACGTTGTTGAATTTCCCGCCGCGTTGCATAGCCGCATGTTTGGGGTTTCGAAGGCGAAGTTGTGGCGCACGATCAAATCTCACTTGCGTTTTCAATACAGACTTCTGTTGCATCGGCTTCGCCTGCGTTCGATGTTTTCCAGCCCGGCATGAAAATCGCTTTTTTTGTCCCGTATGTGCCTAATCTGATTCGGGTCAGGCCTTATCAGTTGATCTCGCATCTTTCAGCCCTCGGCGCGGAGGTGACCGTCTTTACAGTGACGACAAATCAGGGCGACATGGAAGACGCGAAAGCGTTGAAGAGCCTGTGCCATGATGTTGTGTGCGAATACCAACCCGCGTGGCGCTCCTATTGGCAGAGTCTGCTTGCCTTTCCTGCAAGGCGACCCATGCAATCTGTTTACAGTTGGAATTCAATGTTGGTTGAGCGATTTATCAAAATATGCGGCGCGTCTTCGAAGTTTGACGTTGTGCATGTGGAGCACTTACGCGGCTCGATGTTTGGAACAACGATCCGTTCCCGCATGCCCAGCCTGCCGGTCGTGTGGGACAGTGTGGACTGTATTAGCCACCTCTTTGAGTTGACCTCGTCCGAGAGTCGCAGTGCATTTGGGCGCTTGATCTCCACCCTTGAATTGACTCGGACCCGAAACTGGGAAGGGAAAATGACTTCCGCGTTTCATCATGTGACGATCACATCACAGGTTGAAAAAGAAGCTCTCCTAGGGCTTGCTTCAGCTACACCATCGGCGGTGACCGTGTTGCCCAATGGGGTCGATATGGAATATTTCCGCCCGGGCGTTGAGGGTCGGCATGATCCAGAAACGATCGTCTTCAGCGGCAAGATGAGTTATCACGCCAATATTTCGATGGCAGATTTTCTGGTTCGGGAGATCATGCCCAAAATTTGGGAGAAACGCCCGAGTGTGAAATTGCTTATCGTTGGGAAGGATCCACCGGCGAGCATCACCGCGTTGCAGGCTGACCCGCGTATCGCTGTCACGGGTACAGTCGCGGATATGCGTCCGTATCTTCAAACCGCAACGGTTGCGGCAGTACCGCTTGTGTATGGCGCGGGAATCCAAAATAAAATTCTTGAGGCGATGGCTTGCAGAATTCCTGTAGTTACAAATATGAAGGCGATGAAGGCTTTACAGGCAAAACCAGGAGAAGATGCTCTTGTGGCTGATACCGCTGAGGACTTTTCCCGGGAGATCCTAAGTCTGATCGAAGACTCGTCGTTACAACAACGGATGGGGCAGGCTGGGCTGGATTACGTTCGAAAGCATCATGATTGGACTGTCTTGGCTGGAAAATTGATTCATGTTTATGAGGAAGCCATTGAACATGTAAAAGTGCTTTCCTGAGTTTGCGTATAGCGACCACATTCGCTGTTTTGGTGGTAACTTTTCCAACGTTGCAACGTCATGAAGTTCGAGGAGAGCGCTTGGTTCTTTTATTTCTCCTGCTATAATTCTGTTATAAAAATTGGTTCCCATGGATATTAATCCCTATCTCAAACCCTTAATAAAATGGTGGCGGTTGATTGCAGTGACCACCCTGCTGGCGCTTGTTTCCAGCTCGATCTCGACACTGTTTCAACCGGCACAATACATTTCCCGCACTACTCTGGTAACGGGGAGCACTATTTCCAACCCCAATCCGGAGCCGGGGCAGATCTCGATCTCGCAACAGTTGGCGACAATCTACTCGGATATGGCGCGCCGCGAACCGGTGCAAGAAGCCACGAAAGAGGCGCTCGGTATCGACTGGCTTCCTCAATACAATTCGCGTATCATTCCCAATACACAATTGGTCGAGATCGCTGTCACCGACACAGACCCACGTCGCGCACAAGTCATTGCCAATGAGTTGGCGCAACAACTGATCAAATTAAGCCCGGCGGTCAGCGGCACAGGCGGGGAACAGCAAGAATTCATTGACCAGCAACTTGCAAGCCTTCAGGAACAAATCGAACAGACTGACCAGGAAATTAAAGACCTTCAGGCTAGTTTGAAGATTCTGACTAGCACGAGTCAGATCGCGGAAACCGAAAAAGAAATTCAGACTTTAACGCTTAAGTTGACCAGCTTGCGGGACAATTACGCAACGTTCCTTTCCAATTCTCAGCAGGGCGCATTGAACACCTTGACAGTTGTGGAGCCGGCGAACCTGCCCACAAAATCGGAAGGTACGAGCAAACTGCTGATCATTGGCTTGGCAGGGTTGGTTGGGCTGTTGCTTTCGGCAGGCGCCGCATATGGGTTGGAATACCTCGACCGCACCATCAAGACAACCTCTGATGTCGAACGCATCTTTAATTTGCCGGTCATCGGCTATCTTTCGCAGATCTCTGAAAATGGCAATAACGCAACATATGTGTTGAGCCATCCGAACTCGATCGTTGCCGAGAACTTCCGTTTATTACAGTCAAACCTTGAGTTCTTCCAGACTTATAATTCTGCCAAGACGATCTTAGTGACCAGCCCGGTTCAAGGAAATGGCAAGACGACGGTTGCGGCGAACCTCGCGCTTTCGTTCGCCATGAGCGACCAAAAGGTGATCCTGGTCGATTCCGATCTCCGCCGCCCTTCGGTTCACAAGGCCCTGAAGATCTCACAGAACCCGGGGCTGGCAGATATCATCCATGCGCGGATTGCCGCAAAAGAAGTTGTGAGACCGGTCAAAGGAAAACGGATCGATGTAATCACGGCAGGACACATTCCGCCGAGCATTACAGAGGTTGTAAATTCCAAACGGGTCGGCGCGATTTTGAACGAGTTGAAGGACGAATACGAGACGATTATCGTGGATGCGCCGCCTTTGATCATTGCCGATTCGTACAACCTTGCATCCAAAGTGGACGGTGTGGTGTTGGTCATCGAGCCCGGCCTTACGAAGGACGACCAGGCGAAGGTGATCAAAGAACAGTTGAGCCGCGCTGGCGCGCGGGTGATCGGCATCGTGTTCAACAAAGTCTCGGAAACCAACGCGAAAACCTATGGCGATTATCAGTACATGTCCATGTATTCGCCCCAGCATTATAGCGATTACGTTTCCAGCGGTACACCCAAGGTTGAGGAGCCCGAATCAAACTCGAAGAAATTGCTCGCGTTCTTCGAACGCGGTGAAGTTCCACCCGATGTCAAATCATCGCTGGAGAGTGCGTTCGACCGCTTCCAGGACCAGCGCAAAACCCTGTTCAACAGGTTCAAGAACAAATCATCCAAGTAAACGATGGCAAGCCCCCGAAAGGGGGCTTGTTCTTTTTGGGGTTAGCATCAGCCTCACTGGTAGAATGGAGCGACGGTTGTCTTCCATGAACTTCCCCGCAACTATTATGTCCGCAAGGCGTATAAGGAGTACGAGGAGCGCAGGTGAACGATGAACTTGCCTGGGTAGCCCAGGCTCAACAAGGCAGTGACGAGGCATTTACCCGGCTCGTCGAATCACACCAGACACATGTGTATAACTTGTGTTATCGGATGCTGGGCGAACCCGAATCGGCGGAGGATGCCGCGCAGGAGACCTTCTTGCGCGCCTACCAAAACCTGCATCGTTACGACTCGAGCCGTTCGTTCGTCACCTGGTTGCTTTCGATCGCCGCGCATTATTGCATTGACCGTCTGCGCCGAAAGAAACTCTCGGTCTTTTCGATGGATGAGGAACGCGAGGATGGGACGGTGTTCGAAATTGCCGATCCCGCTTCGCCCGACCCTGAGGCTGAATCGACCAAGCGGGAGGAGCGCGACCGCCTGCACCGGCTTTTGCGCGATCTCGACGAAACGGATCGCGCGGCAGTGATTATGAGGTATTGGTATGACTATTCTGAAATCGAGATCGCTGAGTCGTTGCAGTTGACGGTCAGCGCTGTAAAGAGCCGCCTGCACCGCTCGCGCCGCGCGTTGGCAGGCATGTGGCAGGAGGAGGAAACTCCGCTTGCCCAAACGGAAAGGAGACGCCATGAATCACCAGCCTTTTGAAACCTGGCTTTTAAATGAGGTTGCGCTCGATGCGCAACAACAGCGCGAATTGGATTCGCATCTGCGTTCGTGCGCGTATTGCGCCGCGTTGGTTAAGACCGCCAGGGTTTTGCGCTCTGTGAAACTGGCTGTGCCCGCCCCGGGGTTTGCAACCCGGTTTCAGGCGCGGCTGGCGGCTGAGAAAACCGCAGAACGCCGCCGCCGAATCCTTGGTTCCATTTTTTTCGCTTTGGGCGGGATGTTGTTGTTAGGATGGCTGGCATCGCCTTACTTGGCTGGCTTTTTTCAATCGCCTGCCAGTTGGATCGCCGCGCTGGTGGAAATGGCTGTCTTCATCCTGACAACGCTTCAGGCGAGCGTGGAGGCTGGCAAGGTGATCCTCGATGTGCTGGGAAGGTTGCTCCCGCCGTTTGGGTGGATGGTGATCGTTTCAGGCGTTGCTGGTATCAGTTTGTTATGGTCGGTATCAATTTGGCGGTTCGCGTTTCGTAGTGTGCCGCAAGGAGTGTAGCGTATGAAGACAAAATTTAGAGTTGTTACCCTGATTTCCCTGATCATGCTTGTGCTTGTTCCGACAAGCGCGGTGTTTGCTCAGGGACCGGGACCGAATGGCGGTCAGGTGATCTTTGGGAGTAATTTCACGCTGGAATCCGGTGATTCGTTTGACGGCGATCTGGTGGTCTTTGGCGGAAACGTGTCCATTGAAGAGGATGCTGAGTTCAACGGAGACTTGATTGTTGTCGGCGGCACCGTGAAAAGCGATGGGACCATCAATGGCGATGTTGTCGCCATCGGCGGGCAGATCTACTTGAACGAGACCGCGTCGGCGCTGGGGGACGTGGTCACGATTGGCGGGCAGGCAGTGGTGGCAGAGGGAGCCGTTGTCGAGGGCGAGATCGTCAATAACGTTCAGCCGGAAATTAGTATCCCGGATGGGCAGGTTCCGCCTTTCCAGGATCCATCCAGAGTCAATGTGAAGTACGATTTTGGGTTCGGTTTCTTTGGGCAGATATTCCAGTTGTTCTTTTGGGCAACGCTGGCGGCGGGGTTTGCCATGTTGCTTTCGTTGTTCTGGAAGCCGCAAATGGAGCGCGCAGGCAATGCGATCGCCGAGCAACCGCTGATGGTCGGCGCGATGGGCTTGTTGGCGGTGGTTGTTAGCGCATTGCTATTCCTCACCATTATCCCGCCGATCGTGCTGGGCTTTGCCTGGTTATTTGGGATCGTCGCCTTCGGTTCGGAGGTGGGTGACCGTTTTGCCAAGGCGGTGAGCCAGACCTGGTCGCCGGTGGCAACGGTGGGCGTTGGCACCTTCTTGTTTGTGCTGGTCAGTGGCGCGCTTGGGTTTATCCCTTGCATCGGCGGACTGGCGCAATTCTTGCTTGGGTTGCTGGCGATCGGCTCGGTGGTGATCACCCGCTTCGGGTCGCGGACCATTCATACGTCCGGTGTGATCGTGAATCCGCCGCCTCCGCCGTCCGCGCAGGCGTAAAAAGTCCGCATGATATAATTTCTCTGCCCCGGGCAAATACCCGGGGCAGATTGATTTTATTGGAGGACTCATGGCGTTACAACAAACCCCGATTCCAAACACAATACTGCATGAAACCGCGCCGCCGCTGGTGGAGGTTTCAGGCACGCACCGCGAAATGGGCAGGCAGATCGGCGAGGCGAGGCGCGAACAGGTTCAACATAGCGTTGCCAATGCCCGCGTGTTGATCGACCAATCGTATAGCGCGCTTGAGCTTACCTGGGAGGGCGCGCAGATCCAATCGCGTAAGTATTTGCCGTTCGCTGAGGAGCGTTATCCCCAGTATGTGGACGAAATGCGCGGCGTTGCCGAGGGGGCGAATGTGCCTTTCGATGATGTGGTGGCGCTCAATGCCATGGAAGCCGTGACGATGGACGCCTTGCATCTTACGCGTTGCACCAGTTTTGCGGTCAACGAACAGCGCGCGGCGGATGGTCACGTGTTGGCGGCGCACAACGAGGATTGGGTGCCGGAAGACGAGAATGATGTGTATGTGGTCTTAGCAAAGCCGAAGGAGGAACCCCCGTTTCTTGCCATGACGTACGGCGGACTTCTCCCCAACGTGGGATTCAACGCCTACGGTATCGCTCAACTGATCGACTCGGTCTACCCGAACGATTCCCGCATCGGCATTCCCCGTTTGGTTGTCGCGCGCGCGGTGCTTTCTTCGCGTCGTATTTCAGGGGCCATCGGGCGGATGCTCATCTCGCGCCGCGCCGCGGGATACAACCATCTGCTCGTGCACGAAAGTGGGGAGATGTATTCGGTGGAAGTCTCAGCGAAACGTTTCGACATCCTACACGGCACGGACGGGTACATGGTTCACACGAATCATTACCTCTCGCCGACCATGAAGGAGATCGAGAAGGACCCCGAGGAGTTGATCTCCTCCCGTGTGCGTTATTTCCGCGCGAACCGATTACTGCGCGAGAACTCGACCCATACGATCAAAACCTTGCAGGCGATTCAGAAGGATCACGTCAATCTGCCGAACTCCATTTGCAATCACAACATCGCCGGTATCGACCCGATGGACCGCGAGAGCACCATTTCGGCTCTCGTCATCGACCTGACCGCGCGCGAGATGCACATCGCATGGGGCAACCCGTGCCAGAATGCATATCATACGTATCATTTGGATGCGTGATAAATGAGACTGGAGATTGGAGACTGCCCTCGCGAGGGCGATTTTTCTTCAATGTCTCATGGGGAATTCGAATAACATTCCATTGCGGGAAGGATGATGGTAAACAAAAACACGCCTTGCGGCGCGTTATGTTTTGTTAGTGCCCCCACGGGGATTCGAACCCCGGTCGTAGCCTTGAAAGGGCTGCGTCCTAGTCCACTAGACGATGGGGGCAATCTTTCTTTGGTAAAGCGGGCGGATTTTATCATCCTGCCTTACAACGGTCAAGCAATTGGTTTACTTATTACTTATCTTCTTTTGCCCGCTGGCTCAGGAGTGCCATCATATCGATAAATACCCGGTTGAACAGCATGGCGGGGCTTTCCACCCTGAGGTTGGGGATGAGGATCGCGCCTAGCACCGCGTCGAACACTGGGATGAAATTGCGCGTGGTATCCGAGATCAACACCGAAAAATCGAAACGTCCTGAAATCTCCAGTTTCCCTTCCACCTCATACACTTGAGAAGTCACCCGGGCAAGCACAGGCGCGGCATTGGAATATCCGCCGCGCACCACCGCCGCGGGACCCAGGTCTTCACGACGCGCGGCGCATAACGCGAAAATATTCGTCTTCACCAGCCTCACCACTTCAAAGTGGTCCACCAGTTTTGTGGGCATGTGGATGCGCGCCAGCCGCGCATCGTGAACCTCGAGATGCGATTTCGTGTGATCGTTCATCGTCCCCATGATGCCGCTTGTACCAGCCATCACCTTGCCGACGATACGATAGCCGGCGGTGTACAAATCGGCGGGGAGGAAACGATACGTTCGGGAGGAAGAGTCCATGGTGTGTGAGTTAGTCCAGCGGGGGGGTGGGATGATTCAACGTGGGCGGGGCAGGCTTGGGCGTCCGGTTGACGCGGCGCGTGGGCTTGCCTGTTTCCGGGCTGAGGAGCATCGCCAGCCACGAGACGGAGCGCTCATCGTACTCGCGCCTTCCGCACAAGTCGCAGATCCAGGCTGGGAAATTCGGCACGGTGACAAGTTCCTCGCCGAGCCAGGTGAAATAGGTGATGTGGCGCAAATGCATAATGCCTGCCGAACATTCACTGCACGGAACACGGTTTATATCGGGGTGGAAGGGAGCGGTGTTGGCTTCGTTCATAGGTATATCTTCATTGCGCGGCAAAAGCCACGTCGATGTGATTGATAATCTCCCATTTGGGAGGGGGCCAATAAATGACCACGGCTTTGCCGATCACATTTTCCATGGGGAGCAAACCCCACTCGTGCGAATCTTTCGACTCGTTGCGGTTATCGCCCAGCACGAACAGGCTTCCCACCTCCACCTGCCATGTGCCGTTGTAAAACGGCGCCGAGGCAATGTACGGTTCTTCCAACTGCAAACCGTTGACCAGCACCCGCCCGTTTTCGACCATGACCGTATCGCCCGGCAAACCGATCACGCGCTTGATCAGGTCCTGGCTGGGGTCGCGCGGATAACTGAAAACGATGATATCGCCTCGAGATGGCGCGCCGAGTTTGTACGCCAGTTTATTCACCAGGATGTATTCGCCGTTTTCCAGCGACGGGTTCATGCTGTACCCATCCACACGAACGCGGGCAGAGACGGCGTTAATCCCAAAATACAGGAAGATTGCTAGAAGCAGCGTTTCGAGGATGTCGCGCAACGGACGTTTCCATTCGACGGGTTGCTCTGTTTCGCCCGTAGGCGGGGAACTCTGTTCTGTGAGAGGGGGTTGAAGCGAATCCATGTGGCGGCATTATACTGCCTTTTCCCTGCAGAGATTTGCCCCTAAGGTGTGGTTTACCGAACCATAGAATCACTGCGGAAATTCGGCGCACAACCCGTTCAGGATCTCGCCGCGCAATTGCATCAATTCGGGAAACTCGTGAAAGAACAGGATCTTTTCATTGGCGATCGAATCGGCTGACGGCTTGGGCGAAAGGATGAAAAATGCGAACGCTTCGGCGATATCTTCGGCGGGGCTGGTAGCGGAATAATCGCTGAGGAATTGATCTTTATACGCGTTGTAGAAATCATCGAGTTGATCGTAGTAGTCGTCTTCATCCTCGATCGTATCGATCTCCTGCCATTCCGCGTACAAGTTGAACCAGAATCGATCGAAGAACCGGTTGACGTATGAATCCGTATTACTGCATCCTTCGCCCGGGAAGTAATTCGGGCAGGCGGCAAGTTCGCGCTGGTAGATCTCATCGTTAGACGGATTATCAAAGACCGACAGGTTGGGCGGCACTTGCGAGGAATTCAACGTCATCAGGTGGGCGAATTCGTGGAGCAGGGTAAAGACCAGGGCGCGGCGGTCATCCGAATCGAGAATATCCACCTCGAGTACCCACTCCTCGGCGTTATTCTCCGATTGCCCAACGGAGGCAAGCACGTCACTGCCGCCATCCGTGACAATGGAAAAGCTCACGACAAAGTCTCGTTCATCGGGGGGGATGAGGCTGGCGAATAGATTCCAGATCTCTTCGTGCGTGGCGCGATCGTCTTGCTCGTCGCGGAACTTGCTCGGCACCGAATCGAAAAATGGGTCGCCCAGATTGTCCCCATCCACATGATAGGTAACGAGATAGATCTCTTCTTCCAGCGATTCCTCCGAGCTGCTTTCGAAGTTGAGCGAAGCTTCCAGGATATCCGCAACCTGGACGGGGCAACTGGCTTCGGCGGGCAGGGTCGGCGTTGGCGTGGGGGGAACCAACGTTGGGGTTGGAGTTAGAGTCGGCGGGAGCGGAGTCGGCGTATCGGGGATGATCAGCCGGGTGGCGGCGCGGCAGGCTAACGTCGGGAAAAGAAGCGCAAGCGTGGTGAGGAGGAGTTTTCGTCGGAGCATGATTCTATTTAGGTGGGATGATGATCCAGCCAGCATCCAGAAAATAAAGATACAGATAACCGATGAGCATGACGATCCACAAAGCAAGTTGGATACGATCCAGCAGGTTCTCCCACGACACGGCGAGATTATCTTTGATGGTCTGCATGATACTTTCGAGGTTGTCGAGTTTGCCGCGCACGGTTTGCTTCCAATCGTTGAGGTAGAGTTCGCTGTGAATGATCTCGTAGAGTTTGGCGGTGTACCAGTCGCCGATGAGCAAGAGACTTTGTTCGGCGCGTTCGAAATCAAGCATCACTTCGAGACGATGCTCGGTAAGTTGACGGATCAGCCCGCGTGTGGCGCGCGGACGTCGCGCCTTTTGAAAGAACGATTCGTTGATCTTGTCGAGCAGGGCTTCAACGGCTTGATCCAACATGCGATAACGCAGTAATTGATAATTGCCGATCTTGAGCAGGGCAATATCGGAACGAAAGTCTTCCTTCGGCGCGATGATGACCGCGCCCTCCCAATCGACAAGCGTGAGTTCCTCCGCCGAGTAGCGCGCGCGCGAGCCGAGTATCTCGTGCATTTCTTCCTTGTCGAACACATCGCGTTGCGAACGGATGAAGTTGGCAAGCCCCAGCGCGTTCTTTTCGATCCATTTATCGGGCGTGGGTGTCGCGTCTTTCACCAGCAGAATCCAATATTCCTCGAACAATCCGCTCTGGCGGTGTTTCTCGGGAATATAGCGCGATTGCAATACGTTTTGCAAGTTCGTGCGCGTGAGCAACACCGGCGCGGCGAATGGATCGCTGATCTGATAACGGCACTCGATCATTTGCACATAGTCGTCGTAGCGGTGACGCATCACATTAATCGCGTAGCCTTCGAATAAAAACGTCTCCTCCCCCAGCGTTACGAGGTCAATATCCACCGGTTGAAAATACGGCGCGTCTTTGATGAGTCCCTTAAACTGTTCGGCGGGCAGCGCTTTTCCGTCGCCCGAATCGGGGAAGGCGAGCAAATAACAGATTTCCATGGGTTAAGTTTAACACAGGAAGGAGTTGACAGCCCGGGCGCGGGTATACTCAAACGTGATGAAGATTGCGCGTCCCCTTTTGATCGCCCTGTTGATATCCGCCGTAACGCTTGGCGCGTTGACCAGCCTGCCCGCTTCGGCGTGGACGAATTGGCGTCCCGCCACGTGCCTGCAACAAGGTTGTTTCTGCGAAAGACCGAATCAAAACAGCCCGATCCGCCAGACGGCGAACACGCTCTCCTCGTTGGGATATATCTTCAGCGGAACGCTGGCAATGATTCCGTTCAACAACGCGCGGCGCTTCTCGCGCGGTCATGCCTTCGTCTTCGGCGCGGCGAGTCTCCTCATCGGCGTCGGCAGCGCATTCTATCACGCCTCGCTCACCTTCAGCGGTCAATTCTTCGACGTGTTGGGAATGTTCATGCTGGCGACGCTCATGCTGGTCTACGCCTTCGAGCGGATTCGGAACTTGCGCTTTACCGCGACGATCAGGTTGTATCTCGTCATCGTCCTTTTCCTCAGCGTGTTACAAATCTCCCTGCCCGATACGAGACGGTTCGTCTTTGCCCTCGCGCTCATCATCGCCTTGTTCTTTGAAGCGCGGTACCTGAAACAACAAACGCCGATCATCGACGTGAATAAATTACGCCTCGGAATCATCCTGCTTGCCGTTGCCTATCTGATTTGGATTCTCGATAACGCCCGCATCGTGTGCTTCGAGACCAGCCTCATGCAAGGACACGCCCTCTGGCATTTGCTCGGCGCGGCGTCGGTGTGGTTGCTGTATCAATATTACGCGAGCGAAGTTAAACAAAGATCATGATGCAGTTGTTGCAGGTTAACAACTAAACCTAGCAATTCTCCCACTTCATTTTTAACCACGGAGACACTGAGTCACAGAGTTTTTTAATTGCTCTTCTCTGCGTCTCCGTGTCTCAGCGGCATCAATGCGTAACTCGCCCCCACGCAAAATACGTAGGCACGCGCAGAACGCGCTCGCCGCGTCCTCGCGCCGCCGCGTCCGACAATTTCATTTTCTGGATTTCCTCCTCCTCGACCATCCCCGCCAGGTCGGATTCGATCACCGCCCATTCCAATTCGACCTCCTCGGCATTCGCTTCATTTCCGACGGGTTGAACTGGTCCCGTTTCTTCAAGTTTTATCCCCGCCTCGAAAAACGTCTCCGCCAGCCGCGCGCCGAAGCCGGGATCGGCTCCCTGCCGTTTTAGCGATTCAGCCTGCCACGCGCCGAGAGGCTTCAACTCGTCCGGCGCATCCACCCGGGAAAAATAATCCGGTTCCGCCAGCGCAAGGACGTGTCCATCGGCGCGCGTCACACGCTTCATCTCGCGGACGGCTTGCAGCGGATCGTTCACCCACAATAAAAAATAATGGCAAAAGACAAGGTCGAACGATTCGTTTGGGTAGGGGAGGGCAAGCCCGTCGCCGCGTGTGAGAATTGCGCGCGCGGCATTGACCCGGCATTGGGCAAGCGCATGAGGATCAATATCTACGCCGTGAAGAGCTGCGGAAGAGTCAACCGTCGAAAGGATCGCCCCGGTGCCGCATCCCACCTCAAGGATTCGACGCGCAGTCTGTATCCCCGCCTTGGCGAACAGATAGGCGCGCAGGTCGCGCGTCCAGCCCGCCTGTTGCAGGTAGCGTTTGTGCCAGTCCATTTACGCGCGGCGGATCGCTTCCCACTTGTCGTTGAGGAAATTGCCGAGGACGCGATCCTTCATCCCTTGTGCGGGAAGCGTGTCGCCGTCGGGTTCCACATACATCCACGCCTTGCCCGCGCCGTCGGGGATTGCCTCTTCGATGGTTTCGTACGCCACCGGGTTCTCCGCAGAGTAGGGCACCGGCAGGTCGAACCTCAGCGTCATGCCCAACTCGGCGACGCGATTGTGGATCGCCGGCAGAGACGAGGTTAATGACTTGTCCGCCGCGGTGACGGACAGGTTTTTGACGCCGAGGGTTGCGAGCCGTTCGAGGATGCCGTCCACTTGACCGGCGTTCTCCGCGTTCATCGTGAGATGCGCCGTGACGAAGATGTCTTCACGCAAGAGCGTTTCCAACGCATCCCATGATTTTGTGTTGCCGGGTTGCAGGAGGAATAGAATGTGATCGAGCCCGGTCTGCAACAGGTTGGCGCGATATGTTTCATCGGCGAGTTTCAAGCCGTCGGTGAGCAATCCGCAGATCTGACCGTTCGCTTCGGCGCGCGCGATCAATTGCGGGAGGTCGTCGCGCAGGGTCGCTTCGCCGCCGGTGAAGGTGACGTGCGGGATCCCCGCGCTCCACGCTTTATCCAAAATGCTCTGCCACTCCTCGGTTGTCAGTTCGCGCTTGACGCGTTGCGCGGGCGCGTACGCGGCGTCGCTGTTGTCGGAGAGTCTGTAGGTGAGGGCGCAGTCGAGGCGGAGCGGCGCAGGCAGGTTGGCGGAGTGAGGCGCGACCCGCTCGAAGTCGAGGTATGAAACGGGGTCGAGGTCGGGAGTCTCGACGAGGGTTTGAATCCGATCGGCGAAGTCGGTGAAATCTATGAGCGCCGCCTCTTTGCTCACGCGATAACGCGCCGCGATCTGCTTCGCCGCCTCGTCGGGGGATGTGCCTTTGATAAAGTGATACGCGCATTCCGCCGCGTTGGGGTTGAGGTGCAACACCGTCGCCGCGTTGACGACGAGCATCCCCGTCCCGTCTTTGAGCAGGCGCAAGTGCAGGCGATACGGTTTTGCCCGCTCTGGCGCGGATTGCAGGTGATGAGCGCCTTCGGGCAGCGGCTGGACCTTGGTGAAGAGTTCGGAAATACGATTGAGTATGTTCATGGCTTTTCCTTTGCGTGAAGCGGTTGGCTTGCGATGCAGTTGCACTGCATCGCCGTTCGCAGTGCAACTGCGAACGAACAAGAAGTTGACCTATGCCAGCACAGGCAATGGAACGATCTCTTCGTTCACTTCATATTGTTTGCGATGACCTTCAAAGCGCAAGGGGCATCCGCCGCCGCATTCGGAAACGATGGAACAACTGTCGCACATGTCGGGCAGTCCGCGGCGTTCGCGCAGGCGGATGGACAACTCATGGTTCCAGATCGAATCCCACGAGTCGGTGAGGATGTTGCCAAGCGGATGGTAATACGACTGGCACGGCAACACGTTCCCGTTCGATTCGACGCACATGCTGTAGAGCGAGGCGGTGCATCCCTTCACGCCGAGGTTGAGTTGCGTCGGGTCGAAGTGACAATACTGGGTGGGCGTGTACCAGATCAGGCGTTGTCCGCGCGCCGATGTTTTTTCGACAGCCATTTCGAGGATGGGTTGCAGTTCGCTTTCGCGCAAGCCCGTCCCAACGGTGAGACCGTGCCCGGAGTAAATGAGTGCGTTCATGCCGATGGTCGGCACGCCGAGTTCGCCGAGAAAGTCCAGCGTCTCTGGCATGGTGTGGACGTTGGTCCTCAGCATGGTAGTGTTGGTCATCACGTAGAGGTTTGTATCCAGCGCGTTTTTGAGTCCCTGAATGGTTTGTTTGAAGGCTCCTTTGGCGCGCATCATCACATCGTGGATGTGTTCGTCATGCGATTCGACCGTGATCTGGATGTGATCGAGCCCGGCGTCCAACAATTTTTGCAGGAAGCGCTCGTCGATCAGACGGCGGGCGTTGGTGTTGAGCCCGGTGATCTGTCCTTTCGATTCGGCGTAGGCGATCAACTCCGGCAGGTCGTCGCGCAACGTGGCTTCGCCGCCGGTGAAAACGATGTGCGGAACGCCGAGGTCGAAACACTTGTCAATGATGGCGAACCACTGCTCTGTGCCGATCTCAGGGAATGTGCGTTCGCGCGCGTTGTAGCAGTGGGCGCAATCGTTATTACAGCGATAGGTCAGCGCCATATCCATGCGGTAGGGCGCGGTGGGGCGCGCGCTGAACGGCATCATGGTTTCCAAATCCATATCGTGAACCGCGCACGCGCCGTCTGGTCGGAGCAGTTCTTTGATCTGCCATTGGAACTCTTCAAAATCCGTCCGCGCTTGTTCGGGGTGAACCTTGAACTGTTTGGTCATCATGCGGATGACCGCGTCGTTCGGAATTTGCTCCATGATGAAATACGCCATCAATGCGGCGGTGGGATTGAGGTGCATCACGCGGTTGGCGTTGACGATCAACGTGGCGTTGCCGTCGCCTTCGATTCGCAAATGCGCGCGGCTCTTTTCGTTCTCTTTCTCCAGTTGATAATGATACAAGCCCGGCTGCGGGTTCTTCAAACTCGGTCCGACGATTCTCTCTTTGATCGATTCTAAAAGCGCCATGTCGGTCTCCTTAACGTCCGCCGCCGGCGCAGGCGCACGCGCAACCCGCGCAAGCGCAAGCGCAACCGCCGCTTCGTCCGCCGCCTCCGCTTCTGGATGGGGGCGGCGGCGGGTTGGTGACGTTGGTCACTTTGCTGGTGAACTCTGTGACGTTGCCGATCACGTTAGACGCAAACGATTGCGCGCCCGTGACGACCGACGCGGCGAAGTCAGCCCCCGGTAGGGCGGATGAACCGCCTCGCCCGCCGCTTGAAACTGGCGCGCCCGTCGAGATCGTCCGCCCGCCCGAATAGGATGGGTCGTAACGGGGCCACCACATGGGGGTGATCACAGGTCGGGTGAAGACGCGGCGCGTCCGGTCGTCGTAGTCTTTATCGAGCATCGTCCATTCGAGATTTTCATCCAGGAGTTGCCCCTGTACTTCGGGCGTTTGCGCCTGCTCTATTTGTTGCCAGGCTTTTTCCATGATGTTTTTGTAATAGGCGACGGTCTCCTGGCGGCTGAAACCCTTGATCTTCTCAGAGACCGCCTTGACGAGTTTCACCGTCATCTCGCGTAAAAGATTGCGCCGCGTGGCTGTGTTCTTTTCGCGGAACGCGTTGAGGAAACCCGATTCGTACTCGTATAAGTCAATGGGCATGGGCGTTGTGATATCGAGGTCGAGTGGAGTCCGCGATTTGACCGTGACCGCGTTCTTCTTCACCAACCCAAACAGGATCATCGTCATCACTTTATCGAGCGGAGTTTCCATGAGGATCGCCGCCTCGACCGCGGTCAGTCCGCGCTTGATGCCGTGTCCTTCAATGGAGATCTTGGGCGACATGTATTGCAGTTTGCGGCGGTGGCTTTGTATGAAACCCAAAACGGGAGCGCCGATGAAAAAGAGCGGGAAGATCAGGCAAGGCAAAAATCCCGCCACCATGCTCACCAAACCAATGAAGAGCGACACAAGCCCCGTGATGATATTCTCAAGAAAACTGACGCGCACAACCGCCGACTCGGGAACGTAACTGGCGGGGAACGACGCGCCGAATGTATACTGCGTGTGCGCGTTCGCGTTCGCGTTGATCCACGTGTAGGTGATGCGCCCATCCGCGTCGAATCCGGTTTGCGGCTCGGAGGGGAACCCGCCTGGCGCGGAATGCCAACGCGGCTCGGTGTTTGCCACGCCGGGCGGGAAGTGAAAGACCATCGTGAGGTTGGTGTTGCCCGTCACGTATTGCGAGCCGAACCAGGTCGTACCGAACACGCCGCTGGCATACGTGTCGTCTTCTGTGTCGGGATTCAACGCCTTGGTGATCTCTCCCACGTACACATGCACGCGCCCGCGTCCGCCGGCAGGGATGGCTTGCGGACCCATCACCACTGCGAACCCCGAGCCGCTCCCTTGATATTCGCTCGTTGAAACCGTCACGGGCGTTCCGTTCACGTCTGCTGTCACCGTTGATATGTTGAAGTTGCCGCTGGGCATGCCCACATCCACAAAGTCAATGGGATGCGCGCCGGGCTGGTTGGCGAAGTCCCACACGTAATCGAGACTCATCGTGCCGTCCGCGTTCCAGTATACGTTCACGGTTTCGCGCTCCACCCCAAAGTAATACTCCGACTGGGCGGAAACGACCAGCGAACTCGCCAGCGTTAACGCGAGCGCGAGCAAAACGGCGATCTTGAATTGTATGGATTTCATGGAAACTCCTTGATGGAAAGGCTCGTTACCACTTCGGTTCTTCGGTCAATTGATACGTCGTCCCGCAGAACGGACATTCCACCGTCGGCGCGCCCGCGACCATTTTGACGTTGTCCGCGCTCAGGCTTCCGCCGCATGAACGGCATTTCATCTGTTCGATCTTCGTATCCCCCGGCAGGTCCACTTTCATTGTCACTTGTTGGATCACTTCGGTTTTTGTCCCTCGTTGCGCGGCATAGATCAACCCCGCGCCCGCCGCCAGAAAGACCGCGCCCACACAGCCGAATCCAAGCCCGAACGACAGCCAGTTCGAACTGCCCTGCGCCGACGTGGAACCGATCACGTTCAATATTCCATACCCGAACAGACACACGCCGATCAAAAATAAAATGCCCGCGCCGATATAGAGTAACGTTTTACTCGCCATAATGAAACTCCGTGATTACAATGATGGATGAGGCTGTGTAAGTCTACGAGTAGTGTAGCGCAAAGGTTTCAGAAAATCAAATAATATAAATCAAAGTTCTGATATTAATTCGACAGTCTTTGTTTGCTGTATACTAGCGTTGGAATACTTTTATGGAGGCGCGATGACACTTCAGGAGCGATACAAGCAATGGCAGGAAAATGTCCTGAAAAAATCATTGGATAAATTCAAGGAACGGCGCGAACGCTTCGAAACCTCCTCTGGGATCGAAGCGCCGCGTCTCTCTCTTCCGGGGGGGGCTGATTCGGCTTACCTCGACCGACTCGGCTTCCCCGGCGAATACCCCTTCACGCGCGGCGTCCAGCCGACGATGTACCGCTCCCGCTTTTGGACCATGCGCCAATATGCGGGCTTCTCCACCGCCGAAGAATCCAACAAGCGCTATCGCTATTTGCTTCAACAAGGTCAAACGGGTTTATCGGTTGCCTTTGATTTGCCAACGCAAATCGGCTACGATGCCGACGACCCAATCGCGCAAGGCGAGGTTGGCAAAGTGGGCGTTTCAATTTCATCCATTCACGACATGGAGCAGTTGTTCGACCAAATCCCACTCGACAAAGTGTCCACATCCATGACGATTAATGCGCCCGCCGGAGTTTTGCTGGCGATGTATATCGCCGTCGCCAAACGCCAAGGCGCGGATGCGAGCAAACTGCGCGGCACGATTCAAAACGACATCTTGAAAGAATACGTCGCGCGCGGAACCTATATCTTCCCGCCTGCGCCCTCCATGCGCCTCATCACCGATATATTTTCATTCTGCGAGAAAGAGGTCCCGAATTGGAACACGATCTCGATCTCAGGCTATCACATCCGCGAGGCAGGCTCGACCGCTGTGCAAGAGGTCGCGTTCACGCTGGCGAACGGAATCGCCTACGTCGAATCCGCGTTGAAGGCGGGATTGAACGTGGACGAGTTCGCCGGTCAACTCTCGTTCTTCTTCAACGCGCATAATAACTTTTTGGAAGAAGTGGCGAAGTTCCGCGCCGCTCGTAGATTGTGGGCGAGGATCATGCGCGAGAGGTTCAAAGCGCAAAAGCCATCATCATGGCAACTTCGATTCCACACGCAGACCGCAGGCTCCACGCTCACCGCGCAACAGCCAGAGAATAATGTCGCGCGCGTCACCATGCAGGCGCTTTCCGCCGTCCTCGGCGGGACGCAATCTCTACATACCAACAGCATGGACGAGGCGTTGTGGCTTCCCACCGAAAAAGCCGTGCGCGTCGCCCTCCGCACCCAACAGATCATCGCGTATGAATCGGGCGTGGCGGACTCGGTTGATCCGCTGGCGGGATCGTATCTCATTGAATATCTCACCGACGAGATCGAAAAAGGCGCGCAAGATTACATCTCCAAAATTGACGATATGGGCGGCGCGTTGCAAGCCATCGAACAAGGATTCATGCAAAGCGAGATCCAAAACGCCGCGTACGCCGCGCAACAAGCCATTGAAAGAGGGGAGCAGGTGGTGGTGGGCGTCAATCAATTCACGGTTGACGAAGAAGTGACGTTGGAACGCTTGAAAGTTGATCCCGCCATTGAGTTGGGTCAGAGGGCGAGGCTGAAAGAACTGAGGGAAAGAAGAAAGAAGGAAAGAGTGGGTGAGTTGCTCGGCAAGTTGAAGGGCGCGGCGCGTGAAACCGAGAATTTGATGCCGCTGTTTATTGAAGCGGTGGAGAATGACATCACGCTCGGCGAGATTTGTAACGCCCTCCGCGCCGTTTGGGGTGAGTACGTGGCGGAGGGGTTTTAGTCTAAGAATGAAATCGCTCTCTTATTTTGTGCATGGATTTGTTTTTGCTCTTGGGGGTCCAATAATTTTATATGGGGTTGTAGATAACCTGAATGTCTTAATCCATCCCGCAGATGTTCTGCCCCCGATCGTATTTTCGATCTGTGCATTCAGCCTGTTTGTCTTGCTCGCTTATGCTCTGACGCGTAGTCTCGATTCTGCGGGGTTGATCGCATCCATCCTGGTTTTGGGGTTTTTTCATCTCTGGGCAATTTTTTGGGCGGTTATTATTATCACGTCCATAGCCCTACTTGCCGTCAAAATTCTCTTTAAAAAGGTTCGGTCTGCAGATAGTCATCGAGTATTAAATGCGGTCAGCATTGCGCTGGTCGGTTTCTATTTGTTTCGATTCATGAGCATGAGTGTCAGCGCGCTGTGGTCTCCTGTTCCTGTCGCGATTCAACCTATTCAAGGGGCTCCAGCCCCAACCGCCAAACACGCAGAGGCTCCGGATATTTATTACATCATCCTGGATGGTTACGGGCGCGCGGACATGCTTCAAGACATTCACGATTTCGATAATTCCAATTTTGTAACTGCCCTGAAAGAACGAGGCTTCGTTATCCCTTCTGAAAGCCAATCCAACTATGCGCGAACGCTTCTTTCCCTATCATCGTCGCTCAACATGCAATACCTCGATACTGCTCCCTCCAAAGGAGGCGGTTCTGATCTGTGGTGGCCACTGAAGGATGATTTACAACATAGCGAGGTTCGAAGAATTCTGGAGGATCACGGGTACAAAACCATATTCCTTGCGAATAATGCGGATTATTCCGATATCCGGGATGGGGATTATTACGAAGCGCCGTTTCCAATCCAATTGGATATCTTTAGCGCCTTGTTCTTATATCAAACAAATTTCAGACCGCTGGCTGAATTAGACCAGCTTGGAATTGCGAATTTTTCCTATGCCACGCATCGTCAGATCATTCTGTATGAATTCAGGAGATTACCGGAAGTAGCGCAGATCGAAAGTCCCAAATACGTTTTTGCGCACATCGTTGCGCCGCACCCTCCTTATGTGTTCGACCGTGAAGGCAACCCCATGGAGCCCGACTATCCTTTTACGTTATCCGTCGAATCTCATGCTGGGTACGTCGAGCAATTGCAGTTTATCAATCGGGCGACATTGGATATGGTTGATGGCATTCTGGCGAATTCGAAATCTCCTCCCATAATAATTATTCAAGGCGATCACGGACCCGGAACGATGACGAACCATGATTCCTTGCAAGATACTTGCTTGTATGAACGGTTTTCCATCTTGAATGCTCTTTATCTTCCGGGCGTTGACCCTGCTTCCGTTGCTACGGATCTTTCACCGGTAAACACGTTCCGTTTTCTATTCAACAGGTATTTCAATGGGAACCTTGAGATTTTGCCCAATCGACAATTTTTTTCGACAAATGACCGATTTTACGAATTCACAGAAGTGACCGGGCAAACCCAGCAAATGTGCTCCATCAATTCCAACGATACTCCCTAATGGTGAATACGTGAGTGTACGTTCTGAATCGCCATCCATGTGGTAAGTATACTGTGACAATGCGGGAAGTTTGTAACCCGAAATTCAGTCCGAACTGCCATAGAGGAACGCGAAACTCTGGCCTAGAATGGACTCCTGAAAAGGAGAAACTCATGGTAACACTTGATGGACAGGTACAGGCATTTCTCTCGCAAAAACGGATTGCCTTCGTCGGCGTGTCAGATAAGCGCGAAACGGGATGCAACCTCGCCTACAATAATTTCAAAGAGATCGGCTGTCAAGTCTATGCGGTGAATCCGCACATCGCATCATTTCAGGGGGATGCCTGCTACCCTGACTTGAAATCGATCCCCCACAAGCCGGACGCGGTTTTCATCCTTGCGAACCCCAAGGTGACGGATTTGATCGTCGGTCAATGCGTGGAACTGGGCATCAAACACGTATGGATGCACTGCCTGATGGGCACCAAACCCGGCTTGGCGGCGGGCATAACCAGCGTTTCGCAAGAAGCGGTGAAGATGTGCAAAGCCAACGGGATCGCAGTTATTGCGGGGTCATGCCCGAATCAGTATTTGAAACCAGATTTTGGTCACCGCATGATGCGCGGGCTGTGGAAAATGTTGGGGTTTACGCCGGCAAGTTGATTGTTGATATGGGAGTGGCGAAACAAGTGTGTAAAAATCATCTTTGCCACAGAGAACACCGAGCCCATAGAGAGAAAAACTCATAATCTCTGTGAACTCTGTGGCTTTGCACATCCAAATGGCCACTCCCGTTGATATCTTCTCCCGATGTTTCTACAAACCTGTGATAAAATGTGCCGCCGGGCGTAGTACCCTTCGCCCGAGAAAAAACTAAAGAAAGAAAGGGCTTAGAACATGAAAGTAATGCTAGTGAAAGACGTGTACAAATTGGGGCGCGCGGGGGATGTGAAAAAAGTCGCCGACGGATATGGGCGTAACTTTCTGTTGCCGCAAGGGCTGGCTGTCCTGGCCACGGCGGGGGCGCTCAAACAAGTCGAAAAGATTCGCTCGCAGGCTGAAATCAGGCGTACCGAACTCAACAGCGAACTCAAAGACCTGGCAACCCAGATCGGCGCGGTTGTGCTTAACTTCCCCGCCAAAGCGGGCGAGACCGGGAAACTCTATGGCTCAATCACCACGCAAGATGTGGCGACCGCAATCTCCGAACAGACGCGTTACGAGGTTAAGAAACAACAGATCGACATGCAACCCATCCGTAACCTCGGCGAATTCAAAGCGCGCGTTCGCCTGACGATGGACCTCGTTCCCGAAGTGAAGGTCATTGTCTACCGCGAAGGCGAAGTGCACGAAGAAGGATCGGCAGAATCAACGGACGTTGAAACGCCTGTTGAAGCGCCCGCCGAAGCCGCTGAAACATCCGCATCATAAGGAAAGCCGCGCCATTCATAACATCGCCAGTATGTTCCCGTTGGATGGGGCGCTGGTGATGTTTTTATTTTCTCAATGATCAAATGCCGCCACAGCGAGCACAGAGGAAAAGTTTTTCTCAAAGCTGTCTGTGAACTCTGCGGCTAAGACGCTTTGGCTAGATTTTATTTCAATGCAAACCATCGGTCAGAAACTCAAAGAAGCCCGCGAAGCCAAACACATTACGCTCGAAAAAGTATTCGAAGCGACGCGTATCCGTATGCCTTATTTGCAGGCGCTCGAGGCAGACGATCTCTCCTCCATGCCATCGCCTGTGCAGGCGCGCGGATATCTGCGCAACTATGCAGAGTTCCTTGGTTTGAATTTTGACCAATTGCTGGATGATATGCGCGCCGCGAGCAAACCATCGGATGAGATGATCGCGCCGGTGGATTCGACCCCTGCGCCGGCGACGCCAGCCCCTCAAGTTCCTCCTCAAGAAGCGACGAATCCTTCCCCATCCAAGCCTGCTCGCCGTAAAAAAGCGGATTCGAAACCTGCGACCGATTCTTCCCCATCCAAGCCAACACGTCGCAAGAAAGCGGAGCCTACACTTGCGACAGATTCCTCGCTGTCCAAACCCCGGCGCGAACGTAAAAAAGCCGAACCCGAGGCGCAACCTGTCATCGAACCTCAACCTGAAATTGTCGAGGAAGCGGTTGCGCTAATCGAGCCTGAGCCTGTCATCGAACAAGGTGACGCGGCTCAACCGGCAGAAACTCCTCCTGCTGATGTCAGCGATAATATCTGGCAATCGTGGCTGGATCGATTAAGTTCCGCTATTTCAATGCGGGTTAAGCGAAAAGAAGACGCGCAACCTGCGACCGATCATCCGCAAGTTGAAACTTCTCAAGGTATCGACACAACTCAAGATCAATCGTCAACGAGCCAACCGGCAGACTCCCAACCCTCGTCTTTGATCTTCAAAGAGATTGGCGGCGAACTTCGCCATCGACGCGAGACCCTCAGCCTGCATCTCAGCGAAGTGGAACGGAATACCCACGTGAAAGCGCATTACCTCGAAGCGCTCGAACTGGGCGACATGGACAAACTCCCCTCGACCGTGCAGACGCGCGGCATGTTATCCAACTACGCGTCCTTCCTCGACCTCGATGTGGATGCCATCCTTCTGCGGTTTGCCGATGCGTTACAGACGCGGCATCGCGAACAAAACCCGCAAAAGTCTGCGCGGCAACCAGGCGAACCGATTGTCTCAAATATTCCTCCGCTTCGTACTTTCATCGCGGGAGATATGATCTTCGGCATTGGAAGCGCCGTACTTCTGGTCGGATTTCTGATCTGGGGCATCACCTGGATCGTAAACCGGCAAAACGAGCAGGAGATTCAACCCACCGCGCCATCCATTTCCGACGTGTTGCTTGCCACCACCGATCCATCCTTGTTCACGCCGACAGCCACGTTGGCATTGATCGAAGAGAGCGAGCCTACGGTTACCATTGTTATCCCAACCCAGAACCTGAACGTCAATGTGCAGGTGAACTTGATCGCCGTCGAACGAACGTACATGCGCGTGATCGTGGATGGGGAGGAAGTGTTCAATGGGCGTGTGATTCCCGGCACGGCGTATCCGTTCGAGGCGGAGGAGCAGGTTGAGGTGCTGGCAGGAAGCGGCGCAGCGCTCCGCATTGTGTACAATGGGCGCGACCTTGGTCTGTTGGGCGGGTTTGGTCAGGTGGTGAGCAATATCTATCGCGAAGAGGAGATCGTCACGCCTACCGCGTTGCCCACCCAGCCGCCGACGATCACGCCTACGCCGACTGTCACTGTGCCACCCTCAAGAACGCCGATCCATTCCGCCACGCCTGGAATAACAGGAACGCCGTAGAGCGAGATTTAGCTCGTCTTGCAAAGACCTCTTGCATAAGTGTCTCTTGCTCAGCCACACATCGTCCCGATGTCCTTCGGGAGAGTCCACAGAGACCCTTGAGAAGTTCTCTTTTTCTCTGTGATCTCTGTGGCAAAAATGACTTTTGCAAGAGGTCAAATAAGGAAAATTGTCTTGTCTAAAAACACCTTTCATCTCGTCTCTCTCGGTTGCGCCAAAAATACCGTCGACTCGGATTCTATGGCTCAGCTTCTTGTCCGCGATGGTTATCATGCGGTGGACAATCCGTCGCACGCCAACGTGTTAATCGTGAATACGTGCGGTTTCATTGGTCCCGCAAAGCAAGAGTCGCTGGATGTCTTGCGCGAACTTGCCGATGGCAAGAAGAAGGATCAAATCCTCATCGCGGCGGGATGTCTGACACAGCGCTACGGTTCGGAAGTGGCGGAGAAAGTCCCCGGTGTAGATGGCGTTCTCGGCACGCGCCGCTGGATGGATATTGTTCAAGTGGTGCGCGAGCTCCGCAAGACGCCTCACCCCGAGCCGATCTATCATCTGCCCGAAGCAAAGACCGTCGGCACAGACGAGCAGGAGGCGTTGCGCGCGTCGGTGGCGGGGGCGAGCGCGTATGTGAAGATCGCGGATGGATGCCGCCGCCCGTGCGCCTTCTGCGCGATTCCGCTCATCAAAGGGACGGCGGTTTCGCGCGCTATCGAAGTTATTCTCGATGAAGCGCGCCGCCTGCGCGACGCCGGTGTGCGCGAGTTGATTTTGATCGCGCAAGACACAACGGATTATGGTCACGACTTGGGGATGAAAGACGGGCTGGCGATTCTGCTGGAGGAACTCACAACGAAAGTTCCCAATATGGACTGGCTCCGCGTTATGTACGCTTACCCCGGCTATGTGACGGATCGCCTGATCGACGTGATGGCTTCGAGCAAACAAGTTTTGCCGTATCTTGATATGCCGCTTCAACACGCGCATCCGAAGACGTTGTATCGCATGCGCCGACCGTCGAACATTGACTGGGTGCATCGCACGCTTGGAAAAATGCGCGCGAAAATATCCAATCTCGCCATTCGCACAACGTTCATCGTCGGCTATCCCGGCGAAACGGACGAGGAATATCAGGCATTGGTTGATTTCGTGAAGGAAATTCGCTTCGACCGCGTGGGGACGTTCCAATTCTCCTTCGAGCCCGGCACGACCAGCGAGCCTCTTGGCGACCCAATCCCCGCCGAGGTGAAACAAGCGCGTTACGAGCAATTGATGGAACTTCAGCAAGGGATTTCCATGCAGGTCAATCAATCGTACGTCGGCAAGACGTTGGATGTGTTGGTGGAGGGGCGCGATAAAGGAATTACCATTGGGCGTTCGTACCGCGACGCGCCGGAGATTGACGGCTTGGTGTTCATTGAAGGGGAAGCGAGGATCGGCGAGATCGTGCCGGTCAAGATCACCGGCGCAATGGCGTACGACTTGACCGGAGTCCCTGCGCAAGAGTTGATTCGGTTGTAATCCGTACGGCAAGAATCTTGCCATTTGTTGAAATTATTTCGATGCGCAATCGCAAAGTGAACTTTGCGGTACGAAGCGCTTCACGAGTGGATTCGGTTGTAATCCGTGCGGCAAGATTCTTGTCCTAAGCCTGTCGAAGGGCATCTTGCCATTTGTTGAAATTATTTTGATGCGCAATCGCAAAGTGAACTTTGCGGTACGAAAGTGGATTTGGCTGACGAAAACAGAAACAGCCCGCCCCTGAGAAAGAGGCGGGCTGTCCGTTTGGTCGGTTATCCTTGCGAAAGCTCTCAACCTTCACAAGGATTTTATGCCGCTCTTGCGACAGCCGTCGCGGCGAGGAGGAGTATTCCCAAAACGAGGTTGATTTGTATGAGTCGCGTTTCGCGGCGGCGCAGAGATTCCAGTTCTTGTGAATTGTCCGTTTTTTTTGATCGGACAAGGGCGCGGTGCAGGGCGGGGGTGATATCCCAGGTTTGGATGGCGGTGGCGACGATGACAAGCATACCAAGAAGGTGTTTGGCAAGGATCGCCAGCGACCATTGTGTGCTGGTGGCGAGAAAACCGTCGTAATGCGGGTTGACGCTCATTTGAAACAGACCGGTCAGCACCAACAAACTCAGGCTGAACCATGCGAGGGGTTCGAATCGTTTTTGTATGGCTTCGATCAATGCGAGTTGCGCGTTCGGTTCGAGCGCGCGCTTCATGGCAGGCAGGAGGAGGAATGCGATTGCCGAAAGGTTGCCCACCCACATTACCGTGGCAATAAAATGAAGCCAATACGTGATTACGATCGCCCAATTGGGAGGATGCGTCATGGGGAGGGTGTTGGCGTTTCTGTCGGCGTTTCGGTTGGTGTGTCGGCGGGCGGCGGTCCGCCGGTGGTGGGGGTTTCGGTGGGTATGAGAGGCTCGGGTGTGGCGGTGGCAGGGTAGCAGGCTTCTGTCGCTTCGTTGAATCCCTTTTGAGCGGCGCTATCGAGCGCGCCGACCCCCTGCGCGTTGGTGTATTGAGTATACGCGCCGCAATAATCGCCTTTGGCGAGCAGTTCGTCTCCGTAGCGCATGGAGGCGTATTGATAGCGGGTGGTGGCGTACATGGTGCCATCCCACAGGCCCGCCCAGCCGCGATAGACCTGGTCGAAGTAAAAGACGGCTTGCGCCCAATCCAATTCCCAGAACGAGGCGCCGATGAGATAGATGCGCGCGCCTTCGCGCAGTCCGTTGGCGTCGCGGTCGATGGTTCCGAATCGTTCCGCCAGTGTGACCTGATAAATGCCGCCTTCGAGATTTCCCGAATTGATGAGGTTCACACCGTAGTTGCGCAAGGCGAAGTAGTACATGCCGTCTACGAGGGAGGTGTTGTAGGTGAGGTCGAGTTTGCGCATTTCATCGAGCGCGCCGATGGCGCCGGGCCAATCTTGCGCGGTAATGAGTTGTTGCGCGCGCGCGTAGGCTTCCTCTGCGCCGCTGAAGTCAGGCGTGGGCGTGAGCGAGGGAGTCGGCGTGGGTGTTGGCTGGTTCATCAACACCAGCACGTTGGTCAATTGCTGTTGCGCGTCGGGGAAGGATGGATCGTGTTGGATGATCCACTCGAGGCGTTGTTTGGCGTTTTCGTATCGTCCGAATTGAATGTCTACGAGCGCAAAGGTGAATTGCTCGCTGAGTTGTTCGCTCATTACCGAGGATTGGTAACTCTGGCGCGTGCCGATGCCGGAACGAAATCCGCTAAAAATGGCGATGGCGAGGAGTACGATCACGCCCAGCGCGTTGAACAGGAATCGTTTTCCGCGACTGGGTTTTGTAACTTTGATGTTTGGTTGTGTGCTTCCAAGATCTTCAGACATTTGAATTTTTTCTCACTTTGTTTTCCGGAGAGTAATTGGCGTTCTCTTACGCCACCAGGGACGTTAGAGAACGTCTCCTACACAGCAGAAGATTATATCAGCCTTGATTTTAGAGTTTTAACAACAATTTAATTTCGGACCAAATGATGGGCAGGCAGATGAGTCCGCCGACGACCATGCCGATCAATGCGGTGAGGACCGCAGAGCCGGGGATGTAGACCGCGAGCAGGTAAGCCGTCACGCCGCCGAACACTGCCGCGACGAGTCCCTTGACTGCCGCGCTCCACACGACGATGGGTTCGTGCATCCGCTTGCTGAGCCAGATGAAGAGGAAGATGGATTCGATGAGCAGGGCGATCTCCGCAAAGGCAATGACCGGCGCTCCGATATGCTTGAACATCGTGATGCCAAGATAGCCGATGCCGATGAATAACCCAAGCCTCAAAATAACCGCGTATAACGGGAACATCGGCTCTTTGCGCGCATAGAACGAACGCGCCGCGATCTCGTGGATCGAATATCCTGTGAGCGTGATGAGATAGGCACGCGTTGTCCATGTGATCAGCGCGGACATTTCCGCTTCGAAGCCGAATGCGGCGCGCACGAGCGGATTGATCCCCGCCGCCATCACCGCCGCGATGGGGATCGTGAGGGCGATCAACACTCGCAGGGCGCGCTCGATCGCCAAGCGGAACTCATGCCACTTGTCGCGCGAGGCGAATTCCGACAGGGTGGGGAGCATGGCGGTGGCGATTGCCGTCCCGAGCAGAGTCTCCGGTACCTGCATGATCATCCAACCGAAGGCGAGCGAGGTGACTGCGCCCTCCTGCCCGGTCAACGAGGCGAGATAGTCGCGCGCGATCACGATGAGTTGAATGCCTCCCATGGTGAGCAAACGCGGAGCGAGCAGTTTGAGCGCTTCGAGTAAGCCGGTGTGGCGCAGGTCGAGCACAGGTGTCCATTTGAAGCCGAATTTGAATAGCGCGGGGATTTGCACCGCAAGATGCAACGCCGCGCCGAGGATCACGCCGTACACGAGACCTTGAATACCAAAAATCGGCACAAAAATGATCGCGCCAAAAATTTGACCAATGTTGTACATGGTGGGCGCGAGCGCGGGCAAAAGAAAATGCTGGTTGGCTTGCAGGCTTGCCATCACCAATCCGCTGATCGAAAAGATGATCGTGCTGACGAGATTCAATCGCATGAGTTCAGCGACAAGGAGGCGTTGCTCTGCGGTGAAGCCCGGTACGATCGCGTGATCTACAATTTGTTGCGCGAAAATAAAAATTAACACCGCGATCGAACCCGTGACCAGAAACGCGAGGTTGGCAACGCGCGAGAACAAGTCCCACGCCGCCTCTCGCCCCTTGGTGGTGAGATAGTCGCTCATCAATGGGATGAACGCCATCGCCAGCGCGCCGCCCGAGATGAGCGCGAACAACACATCTGGCACGTTGTTGGCGGAGTTGAACACATCCAGCAAGCCGACCTCATCGGTATAGATACGCGAGATGATACCCACGCGCGCAAAGGCGAGGACTTTGTCCAAGCCGAAGAAGGCCGCGATCAAAATGGAGGTGCGCGCTAAAAAGGAAAATTTATTCATAACTGCTCACGTCCCGCAGGGTGGTTCGAATCATTTGTGGTTTCACAGAAAACCTGCGGGGCGATTTATTATGGAGTATAGGGAGGCAAATCCATAACTTTCAATTGCCCGTCGCTGTCTCGCGCCACGCGGTATTCAAATTGTGAAACGGGCGGCATCTCGGTTTCATCCGCGCCGCAACACGGACCCAACACGAACAAACTTCCGTCCGGGTTGTTGAATTCCACCAGAAAGGCGAAGGTGTCGCTATCAGAATTCTTTAGCGTGGCTGTGCGAACGGTCAGGCATTGCAACCCCGCGTTTTCACAAGCCCAACTCCACAGCGCGGCGTGGTCCTCGGGGTCCGCCGACGCATTGAAAACCCGCAATTGCTCATACCCGCCGCCGTAGAACAGATCGGCTTTGGCATATTGTTTTGCGTTCAACAGATCGAAGAATTGGATTAACAATGTCTGCGCGTCGCTGGCTGTGAAGGGTAACGAGGTAGGCGCGGGTGTCGTTCGCGGAGCGCAACTGGCAAAGAAGAGTACGATGATCAATAAATATTTTTTCATCAAAACGTTCCCTGAATGATTCCGCCGTCCACGTTCAGCAAAACGCCCGTGATGTATGACGCGGCGGGCGAGACGAGAAACACGGCGGCGTTGGCAAACTCTTCAGGACGCGCCATCCTGCCCAGCGCGGTGGATTCGACTTGCATACGCTTCTCTTCCGACGGGGAGGTCTGGTTCTGCTCTCCTCGAGCCTTCATCAACTCTTCGACGCGTTCCGTCTCCGTCCAGCCTGGCAGAATGGAGTTTAAACGGATTCCCTCCTTGCCCAGTTCCAACGCCAGCGACTTGGTGAGTCCCGCCGTCGCCGCGCGGACGCTGTTCGAGATGAGCAAATTCGGAATCGGTTGCTTCACCGAATACGATGTGACTGTCAACACGCTCGCCGAATCCGATTTTCGCAAATGGGGCAGGGCAGATTTGATCAGCCGCACATGACTCATCAAGCACAGATCAATCCCTTTTTGCCACGCGGCATCGTCGAGCGAATCGATCGAACCTGATTTTGGTCCGCCCGCGTTGGTGATGAGGATGTCCAGTCCACCGAACGCGTCCACAGTTTGTTGAATCAATTTCTCAGGCACATCGGGCAGACTCACATCGCCTGCAAACCCCTCTACTTGTGTACCTGTTTCCCTGTGTACTTGCTCTGCCGCGCGTTTTGCATTTGCCTCCTCACGGCTATTGACCGCCACGCTGCAACCTTCTTTTGCAAGCAATAACGCGGCGGCGTAACCCAATCCTCGGGAGGAACTTGCCACGAGCGCGCGTTTGTTTTTGAGTTGTAAGTCCATGAGCTCTCCATGAGGTACGTAGACAAGTATACAGGTATACATGTACACACGTGACTTGTCTACTTGTCTACTTGTTTACCTGTCTACGCGTTTTCGTGTTTACCTCTCCACCTGTATCCGACTCTCCCACACATCCCCATCCGTCCAATTCGCTTCGACCCATTTTGCCACATTCCCCAACGCGGACTGTAAAAACGCGGCGTCATTCCCCACCATCGCGCAGATGATGACCGCCTCGTCCCATTTGTTCTGCAAATCCATCTCCGCCACAGAGACGTTGAACTCGCGATGCAAACGCGAGATGAGCGGCTTGATCCGTCCGCGCTTTTGTTTGAGGGAGGCGCAGGTGGGGAGGTGGAGGTGAATCGTGAGGGTGGCGAGCATAATTTTCGTGGGGCGGGATGCCATCCCGCCTTACGTTTGGGCGCAGGCAGGGAGGTAGAGGTGAATGGCGAGGGTGGCGAGCATCAAAGATCGCGGTATGCGCCGCCGCGTGTGGAAATTTCAAGGATGAGGACGATCAATTTATCATCTTCGATGGCATAGATGATTCGCCAGTCCCCGACACGAATGCGAAAAAGGTTTTCATATCCCGCCAGTTTTTTTACGCCAGTAGGACGCGGCTCGCTTGCCAGTTCACGTATCGCTGCGCGGATTCGCTTCAAAACATCGCCATCCAGCCGCTTGAGTATCTTCTCTGCCTTGCGGTGGATGATGACTTGCCATTGCGCGCCCGTCATGCAGGTTTATCCAACTCCGCGTCCACCTCTTCAAAAGGGCGCCCGACGGAAGGATTTTTCTTCCACTCCTCATAGGAAGCGGCGGCTTCGCGCACGGCGCGCAATTCCTCCAGCTCCTCGCGGATTTTTTCGTAATCAACGGCGGGAATCATTACCGCCACGTTCTTTCCATTGCGCTCGATGATCACATCGCCTTTGCCAGCCAGAACCTGATCGAGCAGATCACGGAATTTGATGCGCGCCTCGCCGCTTTTTATGATTGTGTTTGGCATTTCGATCTCCTATATACAAATTGTATACTTTGTACATATTGTACGTTCGACCATGTATATTGTCAATCTAGCAAATTGTGGCGCTTTTGTTTGAGGGACGCGCAGGCGGGGAGGTGAATCGTGAGGGTGGCGAGCATGTTACTTGTTTTCTTTGAAATAGCGGTCGTTTAATTTATTAAATAGCCATTTGACGAATTTTCGATTAAGTACATTGCCTGTGTATGACATTCCAACAATAAATAGGAGCATAGGTAACAAGCAAAAGATTGCAGTCTTGCTTTCTTCGGGAATAAAAACTATGAACCATGCCACGCCGCTGAATACCGCTAACAGACCGTAGAAATGAGATGTTTTATTCGCTTTATCGCTCACTCCAGATATTGAAAGCCCATCCATGAATAGAGAAGCTATTGATAATAGTAAGAATACTACCAAAAGAAAACCAAAGAACCAAAGCAAAACTTGTTGCAAAATTTCCATATTCCCCCTATCTCATTGCTTCCCGCAAATTCTCCGCCAGCGCGGACGCGTCCTCGTCCCTGCACGAATCGTCCCGAGCAAGAAATTTCATGCCCTTTTCTGAATCTTTTTTTCGATGAGGAACTAGCCATGAGTGGAAGTGCGGAACCCCATCCATGAGAGTGACTTGGTAAACGCGTTCCGCGTCTGTGTGCAATTTGAGCGCGTGATAAATTTTTCTCATTACGTTTCCAAGTGACGCGGATTCATCGTCTGTCATTTCGGCATAATCAAGAAAGTGGCGTTTCGACTCAATGAACAACGTGCCCAATGGACCTAATTTCGCGGGCGCGTGACAAACCATCCAGTGGTCGTCCTCGTAGATGTATTCACCCGGAGGGGTGGCTTCTATTCCATTGTGTTTGCGGCAGATGAAACAGTTTTTCATCGAACACCTTATGATTTACGAATCACCAATTACGTCTTACAATCCCTCGCATGGACATCGAAGCCCAATACAACAAAGCCCTCGACTATCTCTACTCGTTCGTGGATTATAGCCTGAAACATTCCTCCGAACTTGCCAAGGCGGAGTTCAACCTTGACCGCATGTTCGCGTTGATGGAGGAGTTGGGGAATCCGCAGAGCAAATATCCCATCTTCCACGTGGCAGGGACGAAGGGGAAAGGGTCTGTTTCGGCGCTTTGCGCCTCAGGTTTGAAGGTTGCAGGTTATAAGGTTGGATTGTATACATCGCCTCACTTGTTAGATTTCTGCGAGCGGATTCAAGTGGATGGCGAGCCGATCTCGCATGAATTGCTGGTTGAGTTGGTGGAGGAGATCAAGCCAGCGGTGGCGAAGATTCCTAAACTCACCACATTTGAAATCACAACCGCGCTTGGATTTCTCGCCTTTGCAAGACAAGGGTGCAACGCGGCAGTGATCGAGGTCGGTTTGGGCGGTCGGCTGGACGCGACGAACATCGTCACGCCGAGGGTTTCGGTCATCACGTCGCTGTCGTACGATCACATGGCGGTGCTTGGCGATACGTTGGCAAAGATCGCGGGGGAGAAGGCAGGGATTATCAAACGTGGAGTGCCTGTGGTTTCTTCTTCGCAAAAGGAGGAAGCCCTCGAAGTTTTTGAGCGCGTAGCCAAACTGGAGGAATCAAGTTTCATTTTGGTTGGAAAAGATATAAAGTTTGAGAAAATTGATTTGTCTTTGGATGGACAATCACTTCGTCTCGTTGATAACCTTCGACCTTTGACCTTCGACCTGCAACTTCCATTGCTCGGTTCCCACCAACTCGAAAACGCCGCCACCGCGTATGCCGCGCTCAAAGTCAGCGGGTTGGAGATTTCAGACGAAGCAATTCAAAAAGGGTTTGCGCAGGTGAAGTGGCGAGCGCGATTTGAAATCGCTCGACGCGAGCCACCCGTCATTTTTGATTCGGCGCACAATGAAGATTCGTTTGCGAAGTTGCGCGAGACGCTTGACGCGTATTTTCCAGACAAGAAAGCCTATCTCATCTTCGGCGCGTCGGAGGATAAGAATATCCCTGGCATGTTTGCCGCGATGCAGCCGAAGATCAAGCGACTCATCGTCACGCGCGCCGACCATCCGAGGGCGCTGGAGGAGGAGAAAATTTCCGAGTTGGCGAGGCAGGCTGAGGTCCCGTATGAAGCGCTGAGTCCCGTTGAGTCTGCGTTGGCGCGGGCGTTGGAGTTATCCGCAAAAGATGGTAGCATTGTGTTATCCGCTGGAAGCATGTTCGTGACGGCGGAAGTGATGAGAGCATGGAATAATTCGATGTCGTTGCGAGGGCGATAGCCCGAAGCAATCTCTTGTTACGAGGAGATTGCTTCGTCGGGCTGAAGCCCTCCTCGCAACGACATGAGGCATAAATGAGTCACCCAAAAGATTGGACCGAAGAAGAAAATTTTGACCTGACCCTCTCGCAGCGCACGGAGGAGTTGTATCGCATTGCGAATCGCGAGGCGGATGAAAGCGGCATGATTGAAGCCGCGGTGTTGCCGTTGCGCGATCTTGTTGTTTTTCCGCGCATGGTCTCGCCGATCTTCATCGGGCGCGAATCGTCGCTGCTTGCGGTGGAAGAGGCGCAACGCAAAGGACAGACCGTGATCGGGCTGACACAGCGCGACGCGGACATTGACAACCCCGGCGCGGAAGATTTTCTGCCCGTCGGCGTGGAGATGGCGGTGGGGCGTTTGCTCGCCATGCCAGACGGCTCGCACTCGGCGCTTGTGCAGGGACGCCGCCGCGTGGAGATCGTGGAGTTCATCCGCAGTGTGCCGTATTTGAAAGTGCGAGCCCGCGTCGTTTCGGAACCTCAAACTGCCGACCGCCAAACGAGCGCTCTCATGCGTTCGGCGCTGGACCTGTTTGATCACTGCGTGCAGTTGGATCGTTCGATCCCCGAAGAAGCGCATTTGTTCGCGATGAATATTTCCGAACCCGGCTGGCTGGCGGATATGCTCGCCACTTCGCTGTCGTTGAATTACGAAGCGAAACAAAGCCTGTTGATGTTGCTCGACGTGCGCGGACGCTTGCAAGCGTTGAACAAAATCCTCGCGCAAGAAGTTGACGTGTTGGAACTCGAAGACGAGATCCACTCGAAGGTGCAAAGCGAGGTGGATAAAAGCCAGCGCGAGTTTTATCTGCGCGAACAGATGCGGCAGATCCAAAACGAGTTGGGCGAAGGCGACATCTTCACGCGCGAATCGGGCGACTTGAAAAAGCGAGTCGAAGCCGCGTCTCTGCCCGATGAGGCGCGGGCGGTCGCGTTGAAAGAATTGGAACGCTTGAACCAGATGCCGCCGATGGCGCCTGAAGTGGGAATCATCCGCACGTACATTGATTGGATTCTTGAACTGCCATGGGCGAACTTCTCGCCCGATAATTTGGACGTGAAGAACGCGGGGAAGATTTTGGAGCGAGACCATTACGGCTTAAAGAAACCCAAAGAACGGATTTTGGAATACATCGCCGTCCGTTCGTTGAAGCCGAAGAAAGAACGACAACCGATCCTGTGTTTTGTCGGACCTCCGGGCGTTGGCAAAACTTCTCTTGGACGTTCCATCGCCGAATCGCTCGGACGAAAATTTGCGCGTGTCTCTTTGGGTGGCGTGCGCGACGAAGCCGAGATACGCGGACACCGCCGCACGTACATCGGCGCTTTGCCTGGGCGAATCATCCAAACGATGAAACGCGCTGGCACGTCGAATCCGCTGTTCATGCTGGATGAGATTGATAAGTTGTATTCCGATTTTCGCGGCGACCCTGCTTCGGCGATGCTCGAAGTGCTAGACCCCGAACAGAACAACACGTTCAGCGATCATTATTTGGAGTTGCCGTTCGACTTGTCGAAGGTCATGTTTGTGACAACGGCGAATTCATTGGGAAGCATCCCGTCTCCGCTGTTGGATCGCATGGAAGTGATCGAGTTCCCCGGCTACATCGAGGAGGAAAAACTTGAGATTGCGAATCGCTATCTCATTCCGCGCCAGATCGAAGAGAATGGCGTGGAGGAACTCAACCTCACGTTTGACCCCGACGCAGTGCGGAAGATCATCCGCGAGTACACATACGAAGCGGGCGTCCGCAATTTGGAACGCGAGATCGGGAAGATTTGCCGCAAAGTGGCGCGGATGAAAGCGGAGGGGAAGAAGTTCGAGTCAACGATCAAAGCCGATGCGATGGAAAAGTATCTCGGTCCGCAACAGGTCTTTCAAACGGAAGCCGAACGCGCGGATGAGGTCGGCGTCGCCACCTCGCTCGCGTGGACGGAAAACGGCGGCGAGATCATGCCCGTCGAAGTGGCGGTTCTCGAAGGCAAAGGCGGATTGCAGATGACGGGTCAGATGGGCGAGGTGATGCAAGAGTCGGGTCAAGCCGCGTTGACGTACATCAAATCTCGCGCGGCTGAATTGAAAATTGATCTCGAAGTTTTTGAGCGTATGGACATCCACGTCCATATGCCCGAAGGCGCGATCCCGAAAGACGGACCGTCGGCGGGAATCACGATGGCGACCGCGATCATCTCCGCGCTGACGGGTCGTCCCGTGTTCAAGCACGTCGGCATGACGGGTGAAATTACTTTGCGCGGGCGCGTGCTTCCCATCGGCGGCGTGCGCGAAAAAGTGCTAGCCGCCCATCGCGCTGGGCTGAAGACAGTGATTCTCCCAGAAAAGAATATGAAGGACTTAACCGAGTTGCCCAAGACCGCGAAATCAGAATTGAAGATCATCCCAGTCAAGCACATGGACGATGTTCTGCAAATCGCGCTTGGCAAAGACGCGGTCATCGAACCTCCGCGACCGAAGAAGCAGAATACGAAAGAAGAATCGCAAGAAGAGAGCGAGTAAATTTAACACAAAGGACACAACGGACACGAAGAAAATCATGGAAAGGTTATCGGCTCATCACTTTTCCAACCTTAGTGACCTTCGTGTCCTTCGTGTTTAAAAAAGCCATGTCTATTTCCCTCAAAAACAAAGTCGTTCTCATCACTGGCGCATCGTCGGGATTCGGCGAAGATGCCGCGAAATTGTTTGCCGCAGAGGGATGCAAAGTCATCCTCGCCGCGCGTCGACTGGACCGCTTGCAAACGCTCGCGGCTGAAATTCAAAGCAAAGGCGGCGAAGCGCTCGCGGTCCCTGCCGATGTGAACGAACGCGCTGAGATCGAAGTGATGGTGCAAACCGCGCTCGACCTCTATGGAAAAATTGACATCCTTTTCAACAACGCGGGCTACGGCGCGGTCAACTGGTTCGAGAATCTCAAACCCGAACGCGACATCGAAACGCTCATCCGCGTCAACCTCATCGGCACGATGCTCGTCACGCGCGCGGTGATTCCGCACATGCTCGAACGCGGCGAAGGTCACGTCATCAACATGGTTTCCGTTGCGGGTCTCATCGCCGCGCCGACCATCACATCATATTCCGCAAGCAAGTACGGCGCGCGCGCATTCACCGACGCGCTCCGCCGCGAAGTGGGTCACCTCGGCATAAAAGTTTCGGGCATTTATCCCGGTCCCGCAGTCACCGAGTTCGGCGACAAGCTCGAACGCACGCAAGCGCGCAAAACGATTCGACGCATCAAATATCCGCACCTCACCTCCGAGTATGTCGCGCAACGCGTGGTGGATGTCGCCAAACGTCCGCGCCGCACGCTGGTCATCCCGTGGTGGTTCCTCGTCATAACCACCTTCGACACGCTCTTCCCCGTCGCAGTGGATTGGATTTTATATTTCTTCGCGAAGAAGAATCATAATTTGGATTAACTTGCTTCAGCCGCCGTCCTCGGCGGCGAATTACATCGGACGAACGCCGAGGACGGCGTTCTGAGCATAAATTAGGAGACTCACATGACTCAAACCCGCTTGGACAAACTCAACGCTTCTCTCTCGACGGGGGGACTTGATTCAGTTATTCTGAATCCGGGTCCAACTCTCAGCTACCTCACCGGGCTGAACTTCCACTTGATGGAGCGTCCCGTTGTATTGCTTGTCGCAAAAGACCAAGTGCCTGCAATTGTGATACCCGAATTGGAATCGCTAAAGGTTGCGAATCTTTCTTATCCGTTGCAGGTGTTTTCTTATCCCGAGGACCCGTCAGAATGGGATAACGCCTTTCGAAAGGCGACGCAGGCTCTCGGTCTGGATGGGAAGCGGATCGGAGTCGAGCCGCGTCAACTGCGTTTGCTGGAATTTCGCCATGTAAAGAACGCCACGCCGGAAGCGGACTTCCCCGACGCGAGCGACGTGTTGGCGCAGTTGCGCTTGCGAAAAGATAAAACGGAAGTGGAAGCCATGCGCCGCGCGGTGCAGATCGCCCAGTCCGCGCTTGAAGCGACGATTCCGCTCATCAAATTCGGCATGACCGAAAAAGAATTATCGGCGGAACTAATGATTCAATTATTCAAACACGGCTCGGAATCCGAAATGCCTTTCGCGCCGATCGTTTCATCGGGACCGAACTCGGCGAACCCGCACGCCTCGCCCTCCGATCGGAATTTGCAAGTGGGCGATCTGCTCGTCGTGGATTGGGGTGCGGCGCACGCTGGTTATATCTCTGACCTGACGCGCACTTTTGCAGTGGGCGATGTTGACGAGGAATATCAAAAGATTCACAAAATTGTGCAGGAGGCGAACGCTGCCGGTCGCGCCGCGTCGAAACCCGGCGTCCCATGCGCGAACGTGGACAAAGCCGCGCGGGATGTGATCGAGAAAGCCGGTTACGGAAAATATTTCACGCATCGCACCGGTCACGGCATTGGGATGGAAGGTCACGAAGACCCGTACATGCGCGGCGACAACATGCAACTGCTCGAACCCGGCATGGCGTTCACCGTTGAGCCTGGAATTTATCTGGCAGGCAGAAACGGCGTGCGCATTGAAGATAACGTGGTGATTACTGAAACTGGAGCGGATGTGTTGTCCGATATGCCGAGGGAGATGCGGGTGGTTGGGTAGTTCTTTTTGCCGCGAATTGTGCAAAGATCGCGAATTTTATAAGTCTTTCGCGCCAATTCGCGGCTGAGGCTTTGGATATTTTATGTTGGAAAATTTCTTTAATTGCAAGCTATTTGGTACAACTCAATCAGGTTGTCTTTGAAAATGGACTCACCGCAGGTTGGAAGGAAAGTGTTTTCAAAATATTCCAACGCGTCTCTGTGGAGGTTTTTTGGATCGTGCAAACTGATGAACCAATAGGCATCGGGCCTGCCGAGAAGGAGATGGGTGATACCGTTTGATCGTAATCTGTGAGCCAGCGCTTCCGGGGTGGGGGAATCCATGCTCAAGAGAATGGCGATAGTTTGCTCATCGTCCGGAAGGCGCCGGGAATCGCAGTAATATCCCTGCCCCGACCAGAGAAAAAGCACGCGGTCAGTTTTATCTACGTGTTCAAGAATGTATTCGGTCGTTTTGTAATCATATACATTCCGTTCGAGAAATTTGGTAGTTGTCATGTTTTCGGGGAGTGGCTAAATAGGTGGGCTCACAAAGTCCATCACATGGGCTGAGTAGTTTGGAAACTGTTGTTTGTAAAGTTGCCTGCGATTGAAACAGTACACGAATAATCGGATCGCACATTCCAGAGCAT